>Ga0126342_10016673_pt1 | contig 12781 bp, 12 predicted proteins | sample Cyp1metagenome_FD_92528 | JGI IMG/M metagenome (GOLD analysis project Ga0126342, IMG submission 92528) | Coral microbial communities from Lord Howe Island, Old Settlement Bay, Australia - Cyphastrea 1 metagenome | ecosystem: Host-associated > Invertebrates > Cnidaria > Coral ...
CACAAACAAAAACCCCAACAGTCTAAACAATTATCCCCCTCATCTTAAACCAAACCATCAAGTGAAAGTTAGGGGCAAAATAGTCCCAAAACCCCCACCACATAAAACATCAAAGATAAGGAAAAAACATTGAACACAAACCTAAAAACCATAACAACCAACAATGAACGCTGGAATGTCCCAGCATCCCCCTTTTACCATTTTTTTCCCACAGTTCTGCGAGGACAAGACTGAGAGGGAGGGGCCACTGCCGGTGGCCAAGGCAAGCTTGGATGGTGCGAAGAGCACGGAGGGTTCTTCCAGACCCAGTGCATCTCGAAGTCAAGGCACAGCTGGTCCAAACCCTGTCACTCAATCAGCCAAGCAATTCGCAGATGCGTTCTCCAGGGAGGTTTTAAAAATCGACCGTGAGAGGGTGAACAAGAATACGAAGCCCAGGTTTCAGGAGAGTATTCGCATCATGCCAACAAGTGCATGGTCGAAGCTCTATGCGGCGTTCCCCGCCAGGGCCACAAGCCCTGTGAAACCTGAAGCTACAGCATCTACTCAATGTATTCAATCTATTCCATCCAAATCTGCAGAAGTCTCAGCTGCCACTGTACACAAGGCCTTGCACAGCATCGTGCCAGCACAGTGGTCCTCATTTCATCGGCATTGGACCTGCCAGAAAACTGTGGCCGAAATGATCGCCATCGTTGCCATCCCAGAGATCCGAAATTCAGATGCTGTGGCTGTTGCCACTGTGGCCAGTCTGGCCTCAGCATCTCTCGCCAAGATGGCTGCAGAAGCAGTCACCAAAGCCGTCACCAAGGAGATCTCAATGGTTTTCAGCAGTGCGAGTCCCGCCATGTGGTCTCCTTTGCATCGCAAGTGGTGTGGACATGAGGTTTTGAAGCAAAGCCTGAAGCAGAGTTTGAAGCCCTCGAAGGCTCCCAAGGCCATCCAGAAGTTGGCTTTGGCGAAGGATTACGGTCTCCTTCCTGGCCTCGCCTCGTCCATGTTGGATGCCGCCTTGAACATCGAGGTGAAGGCGATCACAAATGTTCTGAAGGCTGGGGATGTTTTTTGTCTCTTTTCATTTTCTTTTTGGAATTGCAGCGGAACAAACAGAGACTGTGGGAAGCATGACAGCATGACAGCATTGAAGGGAATGGCTGTACCTTTTGATAATGGGACGTGATTGCCATGATCGCCTGAGGCTGAAGAGGTTTCCAAAGCATTGGCGCCCATTGCGCCCATCGTGAAATGCAGTGTGGCTCCGGCCATCTACTCCAAATGGCACCGTCATTGGACTGGCGGCAGGGCCAGCTGAACCAGGCAGCTGACAGTGCTCCATTGGTCATTGGTTCATGACTTAAAACAGCCACGGTTTATGGATAATCTAACAGTTGTCGTAGCCATCCATGGTCCATGATGTTCATGAAACTGGATTGAAATGGTGGGAACTCCATTTGCTCCATATCCAACTTTTTTTATTTCATCACACTTCGTAAGTCGCGATAGCTGGCTCGGAGGCCGCAGACTCGGTGAGAGGCGCCGTTAGGATAGCTTTAATGTTTGATTCACCCAAGATGCACGGCACAATGATGACTTCAATCGAGAGTTCCCTCGATGATTTTGCTGACGCAGAATGTTCCTTTTTTTGTATCCTTTTGTTAGGAAAAACCAGACATGCAGATACTTGCAGACTGTTTATAGGAGCATCCGCATATGTCGATATGTCGATGTATGACCGTATAGTAGATTATTCAAAACCAAACCGTTGAGCCAAGCTCAAAACATTGTTTTCACATGTTTTCCTAGTTTCTTCATATATTTTTAGAATAGATTATCTGTGTGTTTCCGATGGCAATAGGTCTCATTGCATTTTGTCGTTTCTGGGTTCTCCCCCAGTGTCGGAGTCTTTGTGCGAGCACTTCCTGTTGTTCGGATTCATGACTTGCCCTGTCGAGCGCAAACCTTCGGACAGATTTGGGCAATTCGTTGCTGCAAACCTTCGAAGAATGATGCAAAACAGGCGCCAAGTGAGGTCGCCATGACAGGGAAAGGAAGAATCCTGCTCCGAACTGGGAGCTGAATTGCTGTTTTTTTCAGCTTTGAAGTGGGATGCGCACACAGCAGAGCGATGAACAACTCAGTCATGGACTTTTGAAGTGGATGCTGTTTTGTCAGCTGTCGCCGCTGTCGCCAAGAAGTCTTTGTGCGAAAATCCTGCAGTACTGATCTATTTCAAAGTGACGGAGCAACAGGGCTAATGATTAGCACCTGATGCTACATATGTGATCTGGCGAAGGGGTCCTTTTGTTTTGATCCGACTCTTGTTTTTTTTCGTGGTCTTCTCTATGAACAGTCTGTTTCAGCGCTCGTGCCACCATGCCTGGTCGAAGTAATCTTGTAAGAAAATTCTCAAGTTTGGCCTTGTGGATGACGCCCAGATGACTTCCACTTTTGAGTGCGTTTGCATATTAGGCAATTTCAGACTGCGATGAGACATTTATCTTGTAATTTATGTAGCTGTCTACCTGGCTCCTTCGATATGAAGTCCACTGGGTGGGCTACTGTCATGACCCTTCTAGATCACAGGCCACAGAAGGCAAGATGCGTTGCTTCAGAATCTTGAGAGGATCTTCAGACTGAGAGAAACCTGAAACTTGTGAGTCTGGCATGGATCCTGCAAAATGCTAGCAGGATGGGCGTGCTGGCACAGCTTTTTGATTCCGCGTGTCACATCCACAATTGACAGCGATGAATATATAAATATGAATATTCTGTGTATTACATGTGTGTATATGTATATGTATATGTATGTGTATGTGTATGTGTATATGTATATGTATATGTATATGTATATATATATATATGTATATGTATATGTATATGTATATGTATATATGTATATATGTATAAATTGTAATTATATATGTATATATATATATGTTCAATTGAAATAAGTAACCAGCTTAGGGTGCACTGCTGCGGGCGGACGTGTGGCTCAATATGAGCCGCATATCGCTTCTGATATATATATATATATATATGATATGTTATCATCATATATACACTATATATATACATATATATATAATTATAATGTGTTTTCATCACCGAAGGAAGTTGAGAAGTCAAACTTCCGACAATAATGGTCAGATGGAAACGCAGAGGTGGGAAGAGTCAGAGAAAGAGAAGAGGAGAGAAGATCAGAGAAGAAAAAGAGTCAGAAGAAAGAAGATGCAGGTGCGCGAAAAGGTAGAAAAGTGGCGACCTACTGGAAAAACGCAGTGAATCGCGACTTTTCTATCTTTCGCGCACCTGCATCTTCTTTCTTCTTACTCTTTCTCTTTTTGGTTTTCTTTCTTCTTCTCTTCTCTTCCCTGAGTCTTCCCATCTCTGCTTTTCATCTGTCCATGTTGTCGGAAGTTTGACTTCTAAACTTCCTCCGATTAACATGGTATTATGTGATGGCATAGACAAGGAGGTATATAGCAGCAGATTCAATCACGCACATATTGATATGTGGCCTGCAGTTTCTTGCGTAGCATGGCAGAGTTTGAGATCAAATGTGAGAGGGATGTCTTCAGCTTGTCGTTGGCAACATGGGAATCAGCCAGTACTTTCACTCCAACGAACCTGCATACATTACTCGCCTTTGGCAAACCCATAAATCTTGCAGGAGAAAAAACACATCATCCTCTCGGTTCCAAGCACTACAATAGAAAACCGTCAGCACCAACATTCGACTGCAAAGATCAATGCCCATCATGGCTACAGCAAGGAAGGATGACAGAAACTGAAAGCACCTGACCCGGACAGGATGACATGGCTGTCAAAAAATCAGACCCAAGGAGCCAGTCATTTTTTTGGGGTTGTTATTTAATCAACAGAGACTGTTGCTGATGTTTGAACGGACTACAAAGATTGTAAGAAACTCGGCACCTGAGGCTATGCAGATCGTCCAGGGCCTGAGGTGGTTCTTGCAGTGGCCTGCGACTTATATGGGGACATCGGGCAGATTTCGTGATTTGGCTACGCTCGGGTTGTCTCAGTGTTGGTATGTGGATCAGAATAGTTCCTCACATCGGTAAATGGGAGCCTGAGCAGAACTATCATATCTCGAGTATTGAAATATGCTGAAGAAATTAGACTAGCCGCACAGCATCTAAGTTGCCTGCAAAGTACCAACTAATTAACACTGGATCAATAAAAACCCCAGCGCATTAATAGGGAAATCTAATTCTCGAAATTTCTCATAGGAATTTTACGGAACTTCTCACGATTTTAGATGTAACCGGTTGGAACTTCCCAATGAACTGGGGGCATGAGGCCACAGCACTGGCGGAACGCATGGGCGGTGCTGCCCCTGTGGCAATGATTTGCTTGGATCCACAGGCACCGAAGCAACCAACGAAGCATGCCGAAGTCTGATGCAGAAACTTGGAGTCTGATGAGTCTGATGAGTCTCGAGTTCTTATGAATTCTTTGAAATCTTTTGGCAGCATGAACTGCATTTTCTTAACCTCAGGATAGAATCGGATAGAACCAAGATTTGAAGTGAATAGGGCAGTGCTTTTCACACACATTGGTAGGATACTTGGTGAGCATCGTGGCATCACTTTTCAGAATTTTTCAGATGGATTCGCTTTCTTTCGCAGGTCTTGGAGTATGGCCGCGAACTCATCGACAAGAAGGACCTTCATGGATTATTATCGTCTGATGTAAAAACCTTTTTGTCAAGGGCTTTTCAGACACCAGCCGCGCCACACGCGCCACACGCGATACCTGCCATTCTTTGCCATGAGTCCGTTGAGGAGTCGGCTGGCCGGATCTCTTTGCGCCAGGCGCTAGAGGATATACTTCAAGGCCACTGAGTCTGACCAGATCTTGGAATTGCAATGTTACAGTAATCTTAGGTGCTGGTCAATTTGTTGGGTCTGATTCTGCAAACCTTAGTATCTCAAGCTTGACTCCAGATCATTGCGAGATTCCGGGAAATGGAATCTGGTTATCCAAGTTTGGACATGTATTCGTTGTACTAGACAGCGTCATTTTATGGAACGAACATGCTACAAGTCCAAGTCCAACTGTCCAAATGATAAGGTCTTGTCCTCACCAGTTAAGGTTTGCAATCAATGCCTGAGATGCCAGGTCAAGGTAAGGACTCGAAGCTTCGGATTGAAGAGGGCGAACCGTTTCCAATGGCCTGGGGCATGGAACTGCCTGCCGTCGATGGCAGAATGACTAGAGCATGATGTGCTCGAAACAAGTCCTTCTGACAGCTGCTTTTGCCCAGCTCTTTGAAGGGCTAGTTTGCTCAGCGAAATAGAAAACTAAAAGATATGTTTCGATGTACAACTTCACAAATCTGAAGATTAACCTGGTCTTCAAAGAGAATATCACGATCAGCTATATTCTTGAGATTCTTGAGGGTAAGCGTAACCTCAAGCCTTTCAAAGGAACATGGTAATCATCAGATGGACGTGTAAATATTATTGAATGTAATGAGTAGTCTGAGCCAAGTTAGCCAAGTTTGCCTCAGGCATTGTTGGATTAGTATGGTGTGATTCCAGGGACTTTCCAGCATGGACTCCCCTGAATTCCATGGCTTGGCGGCCTTGGCTGAGCCAACATGGCTTCCCTCTGGCTGCTTTCCATGAGCTTCGTTGCTTTGGTACCTTGCCGAGGAGTGCCAACTTGAGCTTGGGAGCTTTTTGAGTTGACTGAATCAGATGTCCCAAACAGCCCTTGGTCAAACCATTGACTTTCAGTCAACAAGATCCTCCTGCCTTCTTATGTGTTTTCCAGCGAGTCTGAGCCTCAAACGCCAACCATGCCGGGAAGGTTCAAGATGAAACAAGACTAGATTTTTCCAAATTTCTCACATCCCATCCCCTCCCAAACTTGAAAGCAGAGATGACAGCTATGACGCTGAACATTTTCAGGCAAAGTCGTTCGGCGCGCGCTACGAGCCCGTTGCTCCAAAGAGAACTGCAGAGAGCTTCCACTGCACAACAAGTGCTGACCATCGTAGGTGCCTTGGCAGAGCTGCACCTGAAGTGCAGACCTCATCGGCATGGATGGTTCAATGGTTAATGGATGGTTCAATTGTTAATACCCCAGTATCGCAATGGTAAATGGGATAACAATCAACTAGGAGAATTGGCCAACTAGGCCCAATTTCTCAGGTCTTACGATCAGGTTCCTATCACCAACTCTGACCATCCGTCAGTCCATGACCAAGATTGGCTGGTTTGAGGAACACATTTCCAGATCCTTGATGCCCGCAATGTGAGCTTTGCATTTCAAAAGATTGCAGCCATGTATCTCGGTAGCAAGTGGAATCACACTTTCTACTTGGACCTGGATGCAGATTGAGGAGCCAATTTACCTTGGACTTGTTGGCTGTACAGACCCCGTAGCCGGTACAGGCTCGAAATGGCTCGAACTGATGGGATCCAGCTGAGGCAGGCCACGACCTTCGACAGCGACAAAAACTTCCAAAAACTCTTGGGATCTCTGGAGCGACTGGTGCCACAGCTTGACAGCAAGGTCTGGACGGTCTGGACATATGCCATTTTAGGAGATGGAACATATGGAACATATGTGGAGACTGTGGAGATATGATTGATGAGGTTGTTGCCACTTCTTGCTGCCTAAGCAGGAACCGTCAAATCAAACAGCTTTCAACATCCAGGGTTCAAATGACTCATTGCATGCGCTGCATGGTATGCGTCGACAGTGGGCTTTTTGCTACTACTATGATAAATTATGATAATATCTATTGCTGACACGAATAGCGCTATCAGTGACGCTTAGCGGAGGTGCGCTGTTTGCTAGTTGAAAACTACTCCAATTCCCGTCAAGTTTGATCGTCAAGGTCATTCTTGCAATTTTCACGCGGGCCTCGGCCCAACTGAATATAGTAAGTGGGATGCCACTGCCAAGAACGCGGTCAGCGCGGAAGGAACTTGCAAAGCTTTGCAGCAGCCTGAGCACTCTGCGAGTGAAGGGCGATGAGAGCGGGCCCTGGCCCTCTATCATCACGGAAGTGACCCACAGGCAGGAGGGGCAACAACCGGCAGGCATGTCTTGCTTCTATTCAGCACTTCACTTTTCCAAGTTCCTTAGATTCCAGAAACATCAAGAACTGTGATGCTCTTTTTCACGATTTCCTGTGAAATCGCTGAATTTTTGTGAAATTTCTTGGCCAATGTCTTGGCTTCGTGACGAGGCTCCATGCGTCGCAGCTCACCGAGCTGGACATCTGTGAGAGCCTCCGGGCCCTGGCGCGAGTGGATCGTGGCCTGCGAGCCTTTGAGGCAGCGGAATCCATGGAGGTCCGACTGATTGGCGATGGCAACTCGTATAGGACAAGAATTCGGAAAGAATAACTATGAAAAGGATATGGAAAGAATAACAAGGGAATCCTGGGACACTCCAAGTCCAACAATCACACAAATATCATATCATCAAATATCAAACCACTAATTTTTCATTTTTTTCCAAGATCTAGACGATGAGATGTTCAATCAAGGCTTCCTAAAGCATTTTTTGCCTGTCTCAGGTGGCTACCTGGATGAGTTTCCATGGAACCGTGATTGTTGCTTGGCCACGCTTGGCCACTGGAACCAGGATGCTAAGAATTCATCGTTTATCTTCGCAACTGTGGATGCCTGTTGGGAACATGGCTGATCTAAAGTATAGGCAGCACGCCATGATGAAAGTACATGACGAAACAAAAAGAGAGCCGTTTTTGTTTGCTGCCAAAGCCCTGTGAGACCTGTTCAAAAATCTCAAGCCTAGCTTGGCATCGTCATGCGTCACTGGACATTTCAATGAGGTGATGTGGGCGATGGCTACTGCACCCTGGCTTGTCAGACTTGTATGTTTCTGCCAAGGTTTGTTCATGCTGAAGAACGCTGCCTATTGACCTGGGAGAGCTGGCAGATTTCTGCAAGAGTTTCACTTTCCAACATCATGTGCAGGATGCTGTTGCAACCGCCCACCTGCCCAAGCCGTTCAAAATGGTTGTGTACCTCCATTTACTTGTTCTTTCCAGGTGATGATCCATTTCCCATAGGATTGCAGGCAGTTTTCCGTTAACAAATGGGAAGTTCCATCAGATTCCATCAGATTCCAAGGCAGCTTATCCGTTAAGCGCCGAGCTCCTGAACCACGTGCATTCGCAGCTCTCTAGCAGTGCTTCCGACGAGACTCTGAAGTTAATCGCCGTGGCAGCTGGAAAGGGTCAAAGCAGGGATACCGGACAGCTGATGACCCTGGTGGCAACTTGTTGGCAAGTAGGCTGTCTTTAAGATCTTTTACCTGGACCCAAACTAAAGTCTCTGATGTTAGACATTAAATAATATTGCAATATAAGGGCTGCCGCCCACTGCCGCAAATGGAAATCGAACTCTCGCTACAGTCTCGTGCGCTTTTTGTCGACCGCTTTCCCCGATGGAACCGCGAAACCGCGGAAACAGAGACCTCCTTCGGTGATCACGGACGGCCACTTTACCCGATAAAAACACAGGGTTTCGTGTCCGCGAGTGTTTTCAAGCCTGAATTCACGCGCTCCCGATCTCTCACACTTCCCAACTACTTGCATGATGATGTGGTTGCCATGATGATTGAGGTGATGATGTGGTTGCCATCATGCTGAGAGAGCTAGCTATGACAATCGTTCGTAATTCGGAAGTTTCCTAACTAGACTTCCTTTGGTCATGTTGAATCATTATTCATCATTTTTATATCATATATTCTGCGACATCATATAAATTCAGTGTTTCTTCCCAAAAGACGGGTCTTTTGACTGCTGCTCTTCAACGAGGCTGGCCTGGTGGAAGTGGCACATGGCGATGGCCGGGTGAACCCGTCACTGCTACGGACATTGCTCTGGGCTTCGGTGAAAGCATCAGCGGTGGGGGTGGCTGTCAGCCTGGAAACCCTAAAGGAGCTGGCTGACCAGGCGGCCGGACGGTGAGGGGGTGCAATTGGTTGTACGATCACAGATGCTACAAGACTTTAGGTATGCTGGATGTCTCATATTTGACATTTTTTGTCAGTGAAACTTCAGCTCTCATGAACTTTTTGGCGTCCCTACATCTCATCTGGGTCCGATTTTGTGGATGCGCCGCGCAAGGGCTGCCAGGGTCTCCCAGAAGCTGCTGCAGCGGACATCGTCAGTTTTGCATGGGCCGTGGCTTGTGTAGAAGGTTTGCGTATTGTGGCTGGAATTTGGCGCATACAGATGCACTATTCATGTGTTTTGTGAAGGATATTTTGCCTGGTAGAGGAATGCCTTTGAGTGCCATTGGAAGTCTATTGCGTGAGAAGGTTTTGTGTCTCAATTTCGATCCCATTTATCTTGCTCCAATTCGTTCATGAGGCAAGGCAATATAGTATGCTAGACAGAGATGAAGAGATCAGCCCAGGCAATCACAGCATGGACCATGTTCTGCAGGCGTTTGGGAACTAGGCTGCGTCTGGAATCAGTCAGATCACGAGATCATGCTATAACATGGTAGTCTCTGGATATCCAGGGTAGTAGAGCGTCAAATTTTCCCGCTGTGCCCAGCTTGCTGTTTCACTTGTTTTGATGGCGTTCAGATTCTTGAAGCTCCTGAAGCTTTCAAAAACTGTTAAATGTGCCCCAGTGCTAAATGCCATGTTTGGTTGGCAGGACGTTTCTTTAGAGGTTTTGCTAGCCTTTCAGGTAACTGATTTTTTCTTTTGCAGTCACTGAATAGTTACTACGTCAGAGTTGGTGTTCCTCAGATCATGGACAGTTTCTGCCAGGCTTCTTCTGCAGAGGTGCAGAGGGCCTTTTTTTTGGTTTGGAAAGAGACAAAAGGGAACACAGCCGAATACGTAATATTTGTACGTCATATTTGTATATAAAATTAGATAAATGTATAATATATATATATATACATATATATATATACATATATATATACATATATATACTTGCCACTGGCCGGAATCTGTATGACCAATTTTCTCGTGATGCAAAAGGCAAGGCAGGAGATGTGGGCCCTTCGTGTTTGATTTGTCATCTACTTGTGGCTGTGAAGATGGACGATTCTCAAGCCAATCTCATCTAAACTGTCCAAATTTTCCAAAATGGGCTGCTGTTTAAATTGGGACACCAACTTGCAGTGATTCCCACTGCATCCCTATCATTGTTCAATTTATAGTGATTTCAGGTGACCTTCCAAATCTCCACGGTAGGCGCTGAAACGAAGATATTTCGATGCACAGCATCTGGCCACGCTGCTGTGGGCACTCGCCACCGGCACTGGAAGCGCTGCCAGCGCCTCGGCGTTGGCACAGCGCCTGGCGCCGCACGTAGCGAAGCTGCCGGAGAAGCTGCTGCTGCGAAGCACCAAAGCTCAGTTGAAGCTGACGGCTGAGGCGGTGAACATGAACATGAATACAGAAAAGACATATGAGAATAGAACAAATGTAGAAAAACGGTCGGAAAATGAATCTTACTGTGCTTTAGAGATTTCTTTGATGGACAAATTCCGATCAGCGAAGCTGGTTGTGGTTTTCTAGCACCAGCAGGGTTCTTTGGAGGCAAAGCATCTCGACCGTGCCAGCAGTGTCCTTCTGGAGTCTATTTGCGATGAGCTTTTGCAGCCTGGTGCAGAATTCAGTAATTATTCAAAGCTGTCAAGTCTGTGAGATTGGTACGGATTGGCAAAGAGCACCTGCCGAGGCAGAGAACCTCCACTGAATCTGACGCAGAACAAGTCTCTCCAAGCACAGTTTCTTCAATAGCATGCGCTCTGGCACATTCTCCACATTCAGAGACCCAGAGAGACTTGGCGCATTGTGAACTAAGAGCATGGTAAGAGCCTAGTGGCCTAGTGTAATAATGTACGCAGCAATAAGCAGCGGCCAAACATGTTGGCAAACCAGAAACCACTGCACAACTGCAAAATCTTGGCTCTCTTCGTTGCCTGACAAGGCCTTCCACTTGCTCTTCAACATTCTTCAACCAACTAGGGTGGAAAGAGAAGAGGGATGCCCGCGATGCTTCCGTCCAAACAGACCAAACAGATGGCCCACTGCCAGGACTTTGTGCTACTTTGGAGCCAATCCTAGTGATGCAAGCAGGTTCGGCTATCGGTTTTTCGGCACATCGCTGTGTTCTAAATCAACTTGACCCAAAACGCCAGAGCACTGCTTGAAACACCCACAGTTGATTTGTCATGATTTGTTACTGCCTTGTCCTCTGCACTTGCAGGCTCCTTGCCCCCAAATCACTTAGTGCGGCTGGCTGTTGCTGCTGCCCAACTGGAAGAACCGCCGACCAAGCTGGTTGGTGCGCTGGTAGCTGCGGTAAGTACAAAGGCCAGGCAGCTACATCCGAAGGCAGGAATTGTGCTTTCTTGGCCACAATTGATCCGAGACATGAATAGATTGAATAGATATGGTATCATTTTAGCTCCCAATCTTTGCAGCTTAAGCCTCCAACCAAGGGAACTGAGGGGATCACAAGCCATTGAAAGCGTGACAGGACCTTCAGCAAGTAGCAAAGTCCTTAGCAGAGATGAAGGTGGCGGACTGCCAGGACGGACGTGCGGAAAAGGGAAATGTCAGGTTGTTCAGTCCATCACTTTTGCTTGCTGTGCCCTTGGAGCCATGGGCGCGCCTCCTGGCTTACCTCGATCATCACTTGAGCTTCCCGACTGTCGTTTGTTTATGTTCTATTTGATGAGATGAGCAGAATCGTCAAGTCAGAATGAGCAAGGGCTGCATCAGGGCAGACAGATTGCGAGTTTGAGATTTCGAGCTTTGAAGTTGTGCACCTGGAGGATTTGGCTGACACATGCAGCACAGGGTCAGAGCATGTGAGCAAACAAAAAGGCAGCATTGCATGGAGCGCTGACATGCTTGCAGAACCTGATGGAACACGATCGAAATTCATGATGCAAAGGGTAGCTGAAGAAGTCTTTGCAAAAAGGAGTCTCTTTCGAACTGGGTATTCGTGCACTGAGGTCAGGCTTGTGCGGGAAGACGCAGGTTGGGCGAGCATTCTGCACGAAACAAAGAACTGTGTTTTGACATTTGACTGGATGACCTTGGATCCGCGCATGTTCTTGGAAGCTGGTATCGCCTGGCATTGGTTTGGCTAAAGGAGTGAATTCAGCTCCCAATTGCAACATACAAGTATCTCAGAAATGGGTGGATAGATTTCGAGGAGATATTGGCATCAATCGAAGAATCTTATCTAGGGTATATCAACAACTTGTTCCGACCCCAGAGATCGTTCAACAGGAGGTACCCTACCTTCCAGCGTTTGCATTGTTAACTTTTGTTCGCAAGCGCATTTCTTCCCAATCTTCTCTGTTAGTGCCAGTAATGGTGTGCTCAAATGTGATGTTGCAGATTGTTGCAACATGATGTGTTGTGTATGTTTTACAATATTTTACAACCATACACAAGTGTCTCATTGTCACAGCCACCTGAAATCACTTGGCTATTCTTCGCTGTTGGAGCGATCCCGGTGCCGCCTCGCAGCTTGCCGTGGCTAACTCCAGGAATCGAAGAGATCACACTCATTCTCTTCGATGCAGTCATTTGAAATCATCACGAAATTGTCACTCAAGAATACGTCTTATCAATCTTGGTCAAGTTCTAAAATGTTCTACCAGCATCAGCATGGAGAAGTGATAATATGTGTGCATGCAAATGGTGGCTTTGGTTTGGATCCGGTTCTTCTATGAATGCTGGACCAGCTTATCTCATGCAGCTTCGTGCTTTTCGAACAGCTTGA
>Ga0126342_10016674_pt1 | contig 12780 bp, 9 predicted proteins | sample Cyp1metagenome_FD_92528 | JGI IMG/M metagenome (GOLD analysis project Ga0126342, IMG submission 92528) | Coral microbial communities from Lord Howe Island, Old Settlement Bay, Australia - Cyphastrea 1 metagenome | ecosystem: Host-associated > Invertebrates > Cnidaria > Coral ...
TAGTTGTCTCTTTGTGAACCGCACGATGCATGCAAACAAAGGTTCGTTTTCCTATTGCAGAGGTTTGCACTCGTAGTCCAAGAACGTGAATACATTCGGGTTCGTGGCTTCCATCTTGTTTTATTAGGGATACAGTACCTCCCAAAAATGAGAGAACGTATTTCCATGTATTTCCAGGATGGTATTTTGACGATGTTTTCTTCATAATTTACAGGTTTCCAACTGTTTGTCATTTTTTTGGTGCTTTTAGTCAGATAAAATCATCCTATCCAGTGGTTAGGGGGGGAGCCAAAGAGTTACAGTTGTACATTCCCCATTAGCCATGGGGAGCCAAGGAGCCAAGAATTGAGTGTCAAGAACCCTGCAAGCAGAGCCCAAGTTCCCCACAAAGTCATTATGTCATTGATCCACTTTTGTGGAAGTGGCTGTGGCTCGAAATAAAAAAACATCAACCCATGGTGTATCTAAACTTTATAAACCATTCCCAGTCATGGGTGGTTCATGGTTGTTTTTCCCACAACCCAAACATGAATGGTTAAGTAATCCTTTTCCTGGTTCATGGAGGGTGCCATCCAGGTCTCACCAGAAGCTTTGGCGCCTGACGTGTCCGTTCAGGTGCCGCCTGCCCCGTGAGGGACAGGAAGCACGGAATCCATGAGATCTGCTGAGATAGATGCATTGTTTTTTCAAGGAACATCTAGAAACGGTGTTTTTTTTGCATATCGATGTTCATTTACCGGAGGTAGTTCGAAGGGGTTGCTGTTTGAAACTTTGCATCCAGAAGCACTGAACCGTTTGTGAGTGGCTGGCAGCTTTAATTATTTTGTTGTTGGGAACGCTCGATCCGAATCGTAAAAAGCACAGTTGGGAATGGCTCAATATCCTTGACTTCCAAAATATGCTGTTTCGTAAGAACCTTGATGAAGATGTGATGGTTTAGCACCTTGAATTCACTTTCAAGCGCGTGTTAAGCTTGGGTCAAATCACCCATTTGAGGTGGAAAACTTCCGGCTCATGGTCGTTCAATTCCGGAAGTGGCTGAAGACTTCCGTGTGGTCCCTGGAGAGTTGTGGCTGTGACCGGTGGATGTGGGGACCGGTTACAACTTGGGGCAGTATCATCATGGTTGATCAGTTGATCATCATGTTTCCCCCTGTTTCCCCATTGTTTCATGGCCATTTTGGGGTATTCTGTATTGGATAAATCCAGTTGCTTTTGATAGATTGGAAGAACATGCGAAACCAGCTTTGCTGTTGGATTCAACCAGATTGGTAATCTCTTGCCCTTCGATCAGTTTGCTTGTCGCCAGGTGGAGGCAAGATATCAGACAAGTAACATGTGCCGAGTGGGTAAAACCATGCGATGGATGAAACCCTTTGGGTTATCCCGGATATCCCCCATATATCCCCATATAATGCATCTCGTTGGGCATCCACAACTGATAAGAAGATTCCGTTCAAACAGAACTCAATTAAAAAACACACCTTTGTAGGATCAAGAGTATCAACATCCCTAAAAATGTACATGTACGGTTTAATGTGGTTTAAATGTGACTTTTGATTTGAGCCCAAGAAGGCCGACCCTTTGAAGAGCCACCCAGCTGCACGGTTTGATGCGAAACGATCCAGATGGATTGTGAGAATCCACAAGTAATAACGGATAGTATGGGGACCCACATAGTAATCAGCCAACAGGTGATATGTCAGATGTTTTTATTTTAAGCACTATCCAAATATATGGCTGAAACTAGAGGTTCTGCTCTTTCAATAAGTACAGTTCAATCCCACTTTGAAGTTGTCAGAATTAGCGATTCGTGGTAGGTAAGTGGGGTAATATCGGCAAATCTCAATAGATCCCAGTGTTTTGAGGGTTTATAATCCACTGACCAACCACCCAGCTAATTTTGGCAACCTCTCAGTGTACATTGGTTCAATTCGCTTCAGATATGTACATTTGGATGATCTTGACGTGTATGGAGTTCGAGAATTGTTTCAATTGGTTGCCGCTTTATCTCCTGATGTCTTCCATTTTTGGGTGATGTGGGTTCGCCCAGAAAAGACAAAAGGGGCTGTACCACCCTTTTTTGGCAATTGTTAATGGGAAAACGTGATAAATAACTGGATTTTAGGGTACTCTGCTAATTTTGGACACATCAAACTTGGTAAATTCATGTAAAATCCTCATGTTGATGGTTTGAATCAGTTGAATCCTTATTTCGTGGGTTTTCCATGGCATTTTCCTATGGGAGACAGAATCGGATCCTCAGGAAGGGCAAGGGCTTCGACGATGGTGTGTACTTGACCTCTGCTCTCCTTCGCAAGATGCTTCCACGTGGCTTCACGAACTTCTGCTTCACAAAAGTGGGGGAGTCTCCGGTGAACGTGGTTCTGAGAGGCTTCTTGAAGTTCACAGGTGCCATGAATGATGTGAGATCTAAGAGAAGTTTTCGGTCGAGCTGGTCATTCAAAAGACTATCAGCCGGTGTAAGGCCCATGTTTTTGAAGGCTCAAGTAATGCAAATCTGTAAGAAACGACATCTCACAGTGGAGGGCCCATTTTACTGATTGGTGGTTTCAACTTGCTTTTTTCTTCAATATCTTAACCGTAGTTGGAACAATAATCTATAATAACTCTGCTTTCAGACTGTTTTAGTAGTAATCTATGTTATCGTTTATTTTCAACCATCAATACCTGTCTAGTAAGCCCATGTCACCCCAAGAAGATTCGAAAAGAATGGAAAAGTCATGAAAAGTCACACACACACAGACATTTCTCAGGAGTTCACTTTTTTTTTTTAAACAACTTGGGGGTTGGACGACCAGGCCTCACCGCTGCGGACGAGGACGAAGATTCCAAGGCCACAGAGGATGCCGCGGCGTTTCTCTTCCACGGGCACCTTGGCGGAGCCGTGGAGCTGGTCTGGGAATGGCTATAGATATGGTCCATGGTGGTTTCCAACAAGTCATAGGGGTAGCCCCAAATCATCCATTTATAATAATATTATACTCATTTATAAAAGATATGTAATAGATGGATTTTTCATTCACCATCCAGCGATAAATGGGTACCCCCCATTTTAGGAAACCTCCATATGGGATATGAGTATATTTATGATCATGTTTATATGAAAATATCTTCTGGGATATGATGGAATATGTATGAATATTAGATGAGTTTCAGTTCGTTGATGGCTGTTAAGTCACTTTTCTTTTGGATATATGATATCAACAAGTTTCGCACTGCGGGGGGGCGTGTGAACGTGCAGTTCGAATGATCCCAAGCGAGGCTGAGAAGGAGGTTTGGGATGAAGCACAGAAGCTTTTTGCATCTTTTGCCATAAATGGTTGGTAATAAACCATCAAAATATGGGTGGTTCTTTCTTGTTTTACGAACATTAATGGCAATGCACTGATAACAATCATAATAATGTTTATTAGTTATTCTTATTGTTTAAACACGAACTTATATACGGTATATATATATGTACATATATATATGATTATATATGTACATATATATGTATATACATGTATATACAACATATAAGAATACATACATACACATACACATACACATACACATACACATACATATACATATACGTATACGTATACGTATACGTATACATATACATATACATATATAATATAACATAATATAACATAATATAACATAATATAACATAATATAATATAATATATAATATATAATATATAATATAATATAATATAATATAATGTAATATACTGTAATATAACATAATATAATATAATTTAATACAATATAATATGATGTAATATGATTTGATATGATATTATATAATGTAATATAACATAATATAATATAATATAATTTAATAATATAATTTAATAATATAATATAATAATATAATATTATATAATATAATGTAATATAATACAATATAATATAATATAATATAATATAATAAACATATACAAATGCAAAAATCGTCAGACAGTGAACATCAAGACACATCATCATCCTCCCGGTTCATTCGCCCATAGGTACACCATGGAAGACGCCCAGAGGTTCTTAGTGACCACCAAGAGCAACGGTGAGAACGGCAAATACACCTTCCGCCGCGTCTATGGCGACTGGTACTGTTCCTTGCCGCCGGAACCGCCCAGCTGAGGGGATCAGATCTAGCAATGCAGAAACATGAAGCAAAACATGCCACATACATATGACTATATATGTACATATATGTATATATTCTATGCATAATCATTTGTAGTAGATCATATCATATACCTTTTGCATACTATATATATACACATATGATGATCTTATTCTACCTAATTCTATCTTATTGATGTATATATATATGTATATATATATATATGTATATATATATATATGTATATATATATGTATAAATATATATATATATATGTATATATACATATATGTATATATATGTACATATATACACGTAATGTATTAATGCATGTATGTAACGTATGTAGGTAGGTATGGTAAGGGTAAGGGTAAGGGTAAGGGCAAATGTAAGGGTAAAGGCAAGGGCAAGGGCAAGGGTAAGGCAAGGTAGTGTATGTACTGTAATGCAATGCATTGCAATTCGATGCAATGCCACGAAAACCGCATCAGTTTCTGGCAGGTTTCGCCGGGTCCAAGAACACGGGACACACCTGGAGGCCTGGGGATGCGCTGCATAACGAAGGGTAAACATAGAAAAAAATGTGGAAAACCCATGGTTTCCTGAGGGGTTTACATCATCTACAAATGGTGGGTTTTCCACATCCATGTTAGTTTACAGGAGGTAAAACCATCAAACAATGGATTTCACTATCACAATTGGCTATTTCGGTATGAATACCCATGCTTAAAACCGAAACTGGGAGTAGACACAGAATGGATTAAGATAAGATCATTAAACAAGTGGACATTTAAGTAGGAGTAAAGTGGCAAAAACTGGCATTAAGAATCATCAAACCTTGAGAAATTAGGTGGTTTCCAAACCACCAATTTTCAGATAGACGCTCAGAATCGCCAATCTTTAGATGAACAGAACCAGGGTCCATGTTGAGAGGCTAGGCGGCCAGAGCTTGGTCAAACTACCGAAAAACATGGTGCGATGACGAAAAACGTCATCACAGATTATATATAATATAAGCACCATGGTAATATAATATAATACAATATACCATACTATTCTATTCTATACTATACTATAATATAATACAATACAAAATGATATATATATATAATACAATATAGTATAGTATGATATAATTATATCATAATATACTATAATATAATATTATAGTATCATATAGTTTGATATGATATAATATGATGTGATATAATATAATATAATCACCAGGCATCTTTTTGAGAATTTCAGTTAGACACCAGGTTCCCACGGCAACATTTGAATGGACCTATTCATTTTGGAGTCATTTTTTGGGGTGAGGATGGGAATATACAATTGGTTGGAGGTTTCAAATTGTTGCAAAAACACGTTTTGTTTATTGTTTTTCCCTTTAAAGACTTTCATCAAGAACTGAGGTGAGGATCTTTTTTGAGAGCAGCTAAACCTGCGGCGAGCCTGGCAGGTTTGGCAGCAATGTGGCACAGCTGTTCCCCATCCCGGAATTGGAGACTGGATGGTTCGACGTTCGAAACCAGTTGGGGATGGGCCGAAATTCTTTGGCACCTAGTTGAAACCTATAAACACCATATTTTTGGGATGAACATCTATTTACCAGCTATTTTGATGTTGGGCCAGGGTTTCGACCCATCAAAAAGATGCTGCAGTGCAACATCAGCTGCAGCGGTCGCAATGCTTAGCCAGCACTAGTTCAAAACCGCCGACAGTATACTGCATGTAAATATCATACTGTGGATGGTTAAGAAATCCTGCACCAGTTGATAGATGTTTTATTTATCCCATGATTTATAGGGTTTCAACATGTTTCAACCATCCTTTTGGTGGTGCAGGATTTCGCAACCATCCACAGTATGTAATGTCGTAGTACACAGTAAGAACATCATTTTCGTGAGACCCCCGGGACCCAGGATGTCATTGCTGGTGTGGCGCCCAAGATCATCGCCTTCGTAGACAGGTCTTTTCCGCAGGTTTTTTGGGGGATCGATCTGTTGGACCAGCAGCGATTTCTGCTGGTTTTCATTGGGGAAGCCTCCAACAAAGCGTCTGAACAAATCGGATTTGCAGGCTGCTGAATTCCAGGGTCCAAACCATTGCAACTAACGGCGATTCCATAGACAATCGCCAAGACAGCAGCAAAATTGGGTCTGTTTTCTTGAAAACATGCGATCATCATCGGGGGAGGGATCAACATCTAGCTACTGTGGATGGAAGTTGCGAAATCCTGCACCAAAAGGATGGTTGAAACATGTTGAAACCCTATAAATAATGTTTACCACCTATCAAGTGCAGGATTTCGCAACCATCCAGATTATAAATCAAAGCACCATTAAATCCCCTTAAATTGCCATTTTCCATAGCTATGTTTGTTGGATCTGACTGCCATCAGAGCTCAGCTTTCGAGGCGCTTGAAGAGCTTGGAGGAGAAGCAGCGCTTGGAGTTGTTGGAGGCCGTACATCAAGGAGCTGAGCGCCGAGTGCATCAAGGGGTTGAAATGGCACTATAGTCACTATGGATTATGCGGAAATCCAGGATTTAGGGATGATTAACATGGACTTTACACTCACCATTGGAGTTTTGAAACAATAAATATAAGAATATAAAGAATTCTGCCATCGATATGGCTGTTAAAACATCAAACGTGGCCGGAAGGAAACCGCGAGATGCAAGTGATTAAGTCAAAATGATACAACTGATGTAGAATTGTAAAAGATCGGGATATAACTCAACTGGAGTGCAGAAACGGACTAGACATCAGATCTTGACAATGTGTTTTTGAACTGCTAAGAAAGGGATATAGAAAATTGAACATGAGACCCATATCCCAATTCCATTTGGATGCAACTACCAATGATTGGAATACAGAATAACACATACTGTACATGTTGTATATACAAGAGTGAGAATGATGATAGGGATGGGGCGAGCGAAACAGCAAGCCTCTCTCTCTCTCTCTCTACACATGCATGTATATGTAGATATATATATATATATATGTATGTGATATGTATATATATATATATGTATGTGATATGTGTATTATGTATATATATAATATATGTATGTGATATGTATGTATATATATATACACTACACTACGTAGGTGTGCACTACGTCTATATATGTACATAAATATCCCATACGAAATTAGATGCAAAGAATCAAAAAGGGCAAGGAGCAATGAGCAACGATGGATCACAACGAGATTCGTTCCACCTTTCATTTGTTTTGCGCAGCGTTGGGTGACATGCCTCAGACTGCACTCTCAGTGAATTTCAGACATATTTTCTCTCAAGAAGGAAGGTGTGGTGGTGATTCGGTGATATGAACCATTTGGATCTGATTCTGTTGGGATATTTGGGAAGTCATGCTTCCAGTCTTGCAGGGGCAAGAGTACGACACCACAACAGAGGGTTTGTATTGTCACTCAGCCGGGAATTCCTACCTGCAACCTATGGCGTTGATGGGTAACCTGTCAAGAAATGCCCATCAGAGAAGACAATCTGTAGTACATGCATACATTCCATTCAATTTGTTGACATTTTATCGCATTGCAGTACTACAGTACATTGCATTACCCTCTGGTAAACTAACATAGCTATTGAACATTGCCATAGAAATAGTTGACTTACCCATTAAACATGGTGATTTTCCATAGTAAACTGTTAGTTTACCAGAGGGTATATTACATTTTGTTCCACTACATTCACAACAAAAAGTGTTACATCAAAAGAAACATCGAATCACATCACATCGAAGTTTTTGTCACATTACCATAACATCATATTCCATTACACTGCATTATTATGTGACAGTATGTTATTAATGTAATGTGATATACTACATACCATATCATACCATATCATATGATATTATTGTGAAATGAGAGTGGTATTATGTGACATCCCATATCATTCGGAAATTACAGTTTTGTTTTCCTTCTTGTCGGATATTAACACCACTCTCTCAAAAATCAGATTCGGACTCCGCAGCCAGAGGAGGTGTTACCATCATGATCGAGCTGAATGATGCGGGTCACGAACATATTTTTCCCATTGCCGCTTGCATCTGGATGGGGTCTGGCTGAATAGCACCAAAGGAGCCAATTGTGGCCGATCAGTAGAAGTTATTTCAGGAATACCAAGCTTCTTTGTGTAAATCGTTTTGAACCCTCAATTGAACCATCAGACCGAACGGAGAAGCAACGTCTTCAATGGTCCTGATTTCAAGACAAGGAGAAATCATCCGGAAAGGGGTCCTCCTCAACTTCTGTCGAAGTGCTTGTACCTGCAGTCCTTGAGGATGCCAGTAATTGCTTATATAATTGAGCTCCTACTCCTGCAATGGTTCCTTTCTGGTTGGGCCATCGTCTTCGCAGTTTGCCTGGTTAAACCATGTTCAACCATGTTACTGTAAACTGTATTAAACCATGTTGAACCGTATTAAACCATGTTCAATCATGTCAAACCACCTCAACCCCTGATTTTTCTTCCTTCAGTCCCCCCGTCCTCCCCAAATTTGGCCGTGACGGATGTTCCCTGATGCTCAGGAGGAGTCTTGGGTAGATCACGTGGCGATCCTTAACGACAACGGTTTTCCGTGGCCACAGCAGGAGGCCTACGACTTCTTCGATCGCTTCACCCTGCGAAGGGTGAGGCAGGGCGGTAGCCATGGCACAAACAGGTCATGGCATTCCCTTTCCAAAATGGACTCAGAATCGTGAAGTCTGTTTATTGGTTGCAACTTTTGGAACCAGGAATCGTGTGGCTTCATTGGAACTACTGTAAGCAGCAAATAGAAGCTTTCTGGAGGTAGCAGCTCGCAGGTCCTGCGCCATGGATCCCGAACGCACTGGGCGCGTTCTAGGGGAGATTTACGCAAACCGTAGAGTAGAAAAATGGTTTTAAATCACGATGAAACACCGAAATTTTTCGTAACTTGTCGCTTAATCCTGAGACGAACCGTTTGCTCACCCCTGTCTTGAGAAATGGGAAATCTGTCAACCTTGCGGACCAGGATTGATGCGTACGATATGGAGCAGCTGCCCAAAATCATGGAGGAAATCAGGAAAGATACCAGCACCGAAGGCATGTCCTACGTTGGTGATGTTGGTTTGATTGGGAGTTATGGAGTTTGATATGGGGATTTAATTGGAACTTATGGGATTTAGAGGGACTATGAGGGATTTATGGAGATTTATTGGGATTTGAGACGTTTTGATTGGCATTTTAATTCAACACAAGTGGCGCTGATGGAGATTTTCAAGGATTTCAGATAGCATCATTTATGCACGATTATCGCCTTTATTTGGATTTTAAGCCAGCAAACATTTGGATTTATGGGGTCCCACCCACCTCGAAAATTGTTTGTTCTTTTCCTTTTTAGGTTGGGACAGTACCATTTCCCTAAGAATTCCTCGATGGGGAACCCCAAATGAATAGGTCCAATGCTAAACCAGCGTTTTGTCTGGGGTATTTAGTGGCCATGTAGGATTGTCTCAAAATGGGAGTTACCCATGATCTGATTGGGGTTTTATGGATCCATCAATTTGAGACAAACCTTGCAGGATTTCAGGCCGGTGAAGTGGTGCCTCCCTTAAAAATTTGCGTGGATGGGTCAAATGGGTCAAACACCAATAATTGGTGATTTCCATCCCATGATAGTTTCTTTAGGTATAATTGGGTGTCATTGGTGGAGTGTGCACGTCCTACCAAAGGGAATGGTCATGGACTTCAATTGTGATCGTCCAAGCAGTGGAATGTTCACCAGATTAAGAGGGTTTTTGACGCATCGCTGCATAGCCATGTGTTCTTTTGGAATTGCAAGTAGCATTCAGAAATAGTTGAATAGCCTGTACGAAGCCAATGATCACCGTGCGTAAATTCGTTTTCAGGGTGAAGCCCCAGGGTTTGCAAAAATGCAAAGCCACTGCCGTGTGAGCACCAAACCAAGAGCCAAGGGAGACCGTTTGGCCGACTCCTACTTATTTTTTGGGAGATGTTGTCCCAGTTCCAACTTTTATCGCGAGGTATTGAGGTCAACGAACCCTATGTCACCCCGACATCAGCTTTAGGATTTGCGAAAATAGGGTATAACCCCCCCATTGGCCATTTCAATAGGAAAAAAACATGATCATCCATTGGAACTCAGAGTGATATATATATATATATGACATGTACTTTTTTTTTTTAAAATAGGGCTTCGCACACCGGCGATGCCCCGAGGGTTGTTGGTGTTGCCCAGAATGTCGCCCGCTTGCTCTGTTGTTGTTGTTGTTGCTGCTGCTGCTGCTGCTGCTCTTCTTGTTGTTATGATGGTAGTGTGATTGGTGGTGTTGCTTTTGTGCATCTTGCAACCATCTGACGACACAGCTTTTTTTAATCATTCTTGTAGCGACCAAACATCCTCAAATAGGTCGTGTTTTCACTTTTTTTCGTGTGTGGCGGCAACTTCGAGCACTGTTAGAAGTAGAGCTAGCCGGACACTGGGATCTATATGCTGCACCGATGCTGCCGTGCACTTGGCGAAGATTTTTGGTGACCGCGCTGAAATATCGAGACAGTCAGGAGTCAGGGCGCCGATTTCCAGGTTGAGTGGGTTACTTCAGCACGACGTCAAGTCCTTCGTGCGTTTGAGTTGGAAACTTCACGGTTAGCGGAGTTGCGGGCTTGAACATGGAGGAGGAGGAGGAGTTTGGGCCCCTTCCGAGTTCGGCACAAAGGGAGGTGTTAGCAGAGGTTCGGTTTTTGCCAACTTTGAAGGCTGCTGTGCTGCGGAAGCTGTTTGCAAAGGCATTGGCTCGTCATGCAAGAGACTGATGTGCAGCAAGTGGAGCAGGCCCGAGCCACTGGTGATATTTGACGTTTTTTTTTGTAAGTGGGAGACTTGCCCTGGAAGTCAAAGACTATTGCAATGGAACTGAAAGACTTGAACTTTGGATGTCTGGGCTTATTTGGGAAGCGAACACGCTGTTTGTTGTGAGAACAGAGTGGCTGGCCGGAAGTGAGTGGGATGCAGGGACTACATTGGATCCCCGAAACAATAGCCTGATAAGAACATCTTTACCAACTGGTTCAAGTATGACCACCAGCATTCTGGAAACACAGGTTGAGTAAACCGATGAAAAAATCTTCATATTGTTGATGATATTCCTCTTATATCCCAGCTAACCCCTAGTATATTTGTGTGATATCCCTATTCTTGTTTGTTTCATTCATCAATTTCAGATATCCTTGGCGTATTGCGCGCTATCTTCGCATGACTGCGCGTCATTTTACCCTTTATCTAGGCATGACTATTATCCATGAACAGGAAATTTCTTTCTGATATTACTACTACTACTACTACTGCTGCTGCTGCTACTACTACTACTGCTACTCCTCCTCCTACTCCTACTCCTACTGCTCCTGCTCCTGCTCCTACTCCTGATCCTACTCCTACTGCTACTGCTACTGCTACTGCTCCTACTACCACTACCACTACCACTACCACTACCACTACCACTACCACTACCATTACCACTACCACTACCACTACCACTACCACTTCTCCTCCTCCTCCTTCTTTGCCTCGTATTATCTTCTTCCTGCTACTTCCTACTGTTCCTACCTGTTTTTTTGTCTTCACAGGAGCTGGGGACCTCTGCTGTGGATCAATTTGTTGACCACAGAAGGGGCGGTGGACCGCTCCAAGGCGGAGCAGCTAATGAGCTGGTCTGCCTTGGAGCGGGAATGGAGGCCACCTTTTGCGGCTGTGCGCCGCTGGGGCCGGCATTTAGCCGACCCCTATGCAGAAGTGTTGCTTTTGGGTCAAAACCTTGTTTTTAGGATGTTGCACTGGTTACGTATGATTTGAGTTTGCTACCAAAACTTTTTTCTTTGCGAAAGAAGGAAATTGATTGATTATGAGAAATTGGTGGAAGCGAATTAGTCTGAATGGTTTTGAGATTATCAGGTTTGCAATGAAGGTCCCTCAGTCTTGCTCAATCACTGTTAAGGGTATATATATTTTTGCTTTAGGGTGGGGTGAAGGGAGGACTGGAGTGCTTTATGAATAGTATGGGTATCTCAATTCGAATGCGATCTAATTGTTGTTTCCTAGTCACCCTTCACTTTCTGGCCGCTTGGCGACCGGGAGGATGAGCTATCATATCTCTCCAGGTACCCACGAATGTGATAAACCATGATAAACCCAACGCGATAAACTTACCTACGGGATGGTCTATATATCATCCATTTGGTTACCACATTATAGTCTAGTAAACCACAAGAAGCACCGTGCGAGAAGCGCTGGCGCAACAAGGTTGCGAAGGAGCGCGCCAAGGCGGGGCTTGGGAATATTTGGAACTTGGCCCTGCGCTCGTGTCGTTGGACTCCTCAATGTTTCAGGCGGCAAAGCATCGCCGCGCGGCACCTTCGCACAAAGACCCTGGAGCTGGAGCGGTCGCGGCCTCAAATCGCCATCGCATAATCATGACAGCCTTGAAACTTGGCCTTGTGTTTCTTTGAATGCCAAATCTTTCTTTTGCCTTGAGGGCGCCACCAGCCCTGCCAAGCCGCCGTCGGTCCCTGCCTTAAATTCTACCGACTTCCGTTTCTTGTTTTCTTCTGATTGTACTGCATCGCAAGCA
>Ga0126342_10016675_pt1 | contig 12780 bp, 16 predicted proteins | sample Cyp1metagenome_FD_92528 | JGI IMG/M metagenome (GOLD analysis project Ga0126342, IMG submission 92528) | Coral microbial communities from Lord Howe Island, Old Settlement Bay, Australia - Cyphastrea 1 metagenome | ecosystem: Host-associated > Invertebrates > Cnidaria > Coral ...
ATAGATTAGATAGATTAGATAGATTAGATAGATTAGATAGATTAGATAGATTAGATAGATTAGATAGATTAGATAGATTAGATAGATTAGATAGATTAGATAGATTAGATTAGATAGATTAGACAGATTAGATAGATTAGAAAGATTAGGTAGATTAGATAGATTAGATAGATTAGATTAGATCAGATCAGATCTAATCAGATTAGATTACATTAGATTACATTAGATTGATAAAGTATCCTGTCTAGAATCACTTTATATCTTTGACCACCACAAGTTCCAGCTGCCATTTTACACTGCGCGTCGCGGGGACTTGGGCAGTGCAATGCCTCCTCTTTGGGCACGGTTTTGGAAAACTTCTCAAAAAGATTTGGGCCATCACAGGCCACTCATCTGATCAATCTGAGACGCTAAAAGATCTGAGAAGGCGAGCCAAAGAAGGAACATGCTGGCCGTGGATTGAGGCGATCAAAAGAACTATCTGTTTAGCTAGGGCGTGGCGAATACATCTGCATGAAATGTCATAAAATTGTTGCAATCAACAAGTATTAAACTTATAATTAGCATTAATTAACCATTACCCGTGACTTTACCCCAGTTCCTCAACTTGGCTGGTTGAACCCCGTTTGTTCAGAGTTATTATGGTTTCATTTTCCCATTCCTTTCAACTACCGAGGTTCAGCCACAGCATCTTCATTTTTCTGTTCTTTAATGTTTTCTGAAAGTACAGGTGAAGGTTAAGCCTCCATATGTATGGACACATATGTCACATATACATATATATCTACAGAATTAAATATATGTCACTAATTATCCACACTAATTATCAACAACTGGCACAAGACTTCCGTAATCTTTGGCAAATGGTCGTCCTCAGGTCCGGCGGGGCCGAACGAACGGCGCCAAGAGCTGCCTCAGCGACGCGCCTCCTCCAGGGCTTTGCGGATGCGGTCCACGGAATCCTGCTCCTGCAGCTGGCGCCAATGTCGCTTGTGTTTGCTGGGTGCGAAATATCTCTAGATGAGGATCAGGATGGGATTTTTTTTTAGATATTTTGTTGTTTCTATATGTTTCTGTCCATTCTAAGCATTCCGCAAAGAATTTCCCTAACATGGGGCGATGTTCAATGGATCAATCTTTGAAAATCTGCGGGTTGTGAGCGGGCAATCCTTTAAAATATGAGGATGATGATTCTTGGAGAATCCGCCAAAATCATACGTTTTTTGTGAGTTTTTGTTCTCTTTTTTTTCCGGCAGGGATTCCCAACTCAGATAGGTTAACAATCCCCATAGTTCATAACCAACGAACAAACCTCAACTTGTTCTCAGTCCTCTCTATGCATCTATCTACCTATCTATCTACCTATCTATCTACCTATCTATCTACCTATCTATCTACCTATCTATCTACCTATCTATCTATCTATCTATCTATCTATGTATCTATGTATCTATCTATCCATGTATCTATCTATCCATCTATCCATCTATCCATCTATCCATCTATCTATCTATCCAACTATCCATCTATCCTTCTATCCATCTATCCATCTATCCACCTATCCACCTATCCACCTATCCACCTATCCACCTATCCACCTATCCATCTATCCATCTATCCATCTATCCATCTATCCATCCATCCATCCGATCTATCAAATCTATCGGATCCATCAAATCCATCTGATCTATCTGATCTATCTGATCTATCTGATCCATCTGATCCATCTGATCTATCTGATCGATCTGATCCATCTGATCGATCTATCTGATGGATCGATGGATCGATGGATCTATGGATCGATCGATCTATCTACCTGCATCCACAGTGAAACACCCTCATTGAGGCTTAAATAATATATTTATATAATATATATATATATGCATGATATATATATACAGGTATTCTGATACATTCGTATTCTGTATCAGTCAATACATGCTGGTCGCAGGTGAAGTGCATCTTTGGCCCACAAAGGTTAGTCGCCGGTTCAGTACCCAACCCTGCAAAATCTTGGGATATCTGCTGGGAAATTCACAGTTTGCATTGGACAAAACCATTGAGCCAGTTTTTGATAGTTAAGCCAGTTGAGTCCCTAATCTTGATGGTTATATCATATCTGTTATACATACACACACACACCCATCCATTTTGATGTTTCGCACGCTGGCCAAGCCATCCTTCAGGTTTCCCCGCGTCCTCAGCCAGCTCCGCTTCCTGCTGCTTGGCCCAGTTCTTCAAGTTCTCCTTGACATCCTTTCCGGCCTGGGCCAAGGGATGGCCATGTGGTAAACCCTATGGATCCCTATGGTTATTTGTTTCATAGCTATGGAAGCCATGGCCGATGATTTATGATGATCTGCCTATTAAACATCGTGGTCTTCCATAGCTATCTTGAATTGCTGTGGGGCGACTTCGAACCCACTGGTTTCCCTTGGTTCTCGTAATTATGGAGTGTCACCAGGCCTGTTCGTACTCCTTGTTCCAGGAATCGAAGGCCTTCTCGGCATCAGCCTTGTTCTCAAAGACGCCCAGCAGGTAGCGATTGCCGAAGGAATCAATGGCCTGCAGTGGGGAGAAACGGTGAAGCGCCCTTTTCATTTGTTCGTATGCCTGGGTTACATTTAAAAAATCCAGTAATCATATCATACTATAATATCAAATTACTGTTTGTAAAGCAATCATGGACCACCAATATGTTGATGCTTTATGCCATTCATTTATCATCATTTATGGTATTGTAAACTTGGTGATGGCTTACTACTGCTTGATTCACATTAAATCATACTACATCATCTTTAATATATCTAAAAAAAACACTATATCATCATATATAGAGAAATGCCAATGATCTACCATATAGGTCACCCAGGTGATAAAGGCACCAAGCTATCGCACGGAAAAACACACCCTTGACATGTAACACAATTGACACCATCTAGACATCTCTAGAATCCAAACATTTTCTATCTATTTTTCTAGAAATATCTATATAATCCCTCAATTCTAAGTCCCAAACCCTGCCAATATCGCTTGAAGGTTCCAAAATTCCGCCCGAGGACGACGACCAAAATCCGATCGCCTCGGACTTGTAAAGCTTCTCTGCGGTGCCCCAGCTGTGCTTGAACTCACCTGGCGACTGGCGGGCCGCCTCTTTGGCCCTTTGGCCCGCGGAAGATGTGCACTTTGCGTCTGTGAAAACTCATCCCATCTCCCTAATATTAAACACCCCCTTAGAAACCATGGTTTAGAAGGGAATTTCCACATAAGTGGGAACCAAACTATAGTTGAAAACTACTTACTTGTGCTTAGGGAATGATCCACAATAACTATCAATAATAATCCCAGCAACCCCCATTCCTATCCATTCCTTACTAAGCACCAGTAAGACTAAGCCAAGTACAAGGACAAAAACAGTTAACAGAATTCACCATCACAATGGCGGTATGTAATCAACACACCTCGAAAAACAAACGCCGGGCTGATCTGAGACAAACACATGACAACACATTAAACCATGCGGCATCAATATACCGCCCTTGCGGTATGAACACAAGAAAACCAAGGAGAAAAACATCCCAAGCAAGTCCATTTCATTCGTGTTAGGAACCAGGAACACCAGGATGTAACAAGAACACCAGGATGTAACAGGGTTTTGAACCAAAGATGCCCAGCATTCCGTCCGCTTTCCAAGCACCTTCAATGACAGCCGGCTCCTTGGCCAAGTCCACCAGCATCTCCTCATCCAAGGGAGCCACTGGGGTGTCCATGTGCTTCGGCAGCTCCTTCCAGATCTGCTTCACGATGTCGGCCTGCCATGCACCCGTCGACCCTGAAAGTCCCCAGAGACCTGGTGAAAGTGCTGCCTGTTCTTCCAGCTAGAACTACCCGGCCTGGTAAACTAACACTTTGCTGTTGAAAATCACCATTTTTAGTGGGTAAATCCGGGTAAATCAACTATTTCTATGGCCATGTTCAATAGCTTTTTGTTAGATTGCCAGGCCGGGAAGATCTTTAACCAATCTTCATAGCCCAAGTGACAAATCAAATGATGGATCAAATGTCCAGGTCCAATCAATCAAGGTATACCAAGATATATCCAACCTGATCGGTATCCCAACATCCCCAAGTCGTCAAAATTGACACGCCTGGCCTTGGTCTTGCCTGGCATGTCCTTCTGAGATCGGAAGAACTTTTTCAAACCTCTGATTCGCGCACGGTGAAGAAGCTAGGGCTGGGGAGGGTGACATCTGGAACACTCTCATCCGGATTCCATCCATCTCTTAGTCTGATCTATGTGATCCATTCGAAATCCAATTCAATCGAGCTTTATCTACTTCAATCTATCTGCATCCACTTGTTCATTGAAGATTGCACCCCCTGAAGTCAAACATGAAACCCAACAAAATTCACCCGCATTCAACTGAAATAGATTATATATGATTAATTATTATATAGCTTCACTGCGAGGTGAAGGATAGAAAACGAGTGAAACCAGGAATCAGGTTGAGGGTTGCAGAAACCATCAGAAACGACCCGGCACATCCCTCCCATTGCCCTTTGATTTTCCTTTTTTCCACAAACATCCCGCAAAAATATCCAAAAATCTCCCCAGTGCAACTGTTCTGCTCCACGCCTTCCACGTCCTTCTCCACCTCCTCGCGCTGCTTGTAGTAGTTGGCCACCAGCTCCCCAGCCTGCTTCCACCACATCTCATCCAACTCGCCGTCCGACTTGCCTTCCTTCTGAGCCTTGGTGATCTGACAGAAGTTGACCTGGTAAGGAGGATGCTCAGCACACATTTTAGTGATCCAGGATATAACTTTTGGCCAACAAAATCAACAAACCTGCATATGAACCTCAAAAAACAGCTTCGTCCAAAAAATGGAGAAGCCATGGATACCCATGATGTGTTTCCATCACGTTCCCATATCTTCCCGCGGCCGCCAGCATCCACCAGGTTGCCGCAATGCCGCCGGCGGTGGCCATCAGGTCATCGATCAGCTTGCGGGGAAGCTTCACGGCAAAGTCCTGGCTCTGGCGGGGTCTCAGGCTGTCCAAGGGGTTTTGCGGTGGCCTGCAGTCAGCAGATGTAGAGCTTCGCCCACTACGAGCGCACCGGAGCCGAAGCTTATTGATTGGCGCATCACAATGAGGGTGGTGAATCTAGAGATGGTACGAATATCATATTGCATCTATCATCATCTATCGTAGTAGATAAGGATAGTAAATTAGTAAATTTACATCTAATATCTGGAACTGTGATTTGAATATTTTTGGGAAACTGGTTCCGTTCAGCATTCTTCAAGGATGGTATCTTCAGGCAGCTTATTTCAAGCTTGAGATGAATCCGTTAAGGTTTTAGGTGTTTTAAGACGGAGAAGCATAAACAACAATGGGAAAAAAACGCGTCACAAGTATAAAAAAGAAACATGAAAAGCTGGAAGGAAGCCAGCAGGAGGGTTGCATATTTGAAGAGCTTGGAGAAAAAAAACAAAACATGATGGAAAAAAAAAGAGAAACTGCAAATTGGATCAAATCCGTGTCCTTTCATCAATCATCAACATCTGCCAGAACTTGGATTCTTTCAACTTGATGGTTTGAATCTCAAACATGACCCAACAGCCTGCTGCCAAACATGGATGGTTCATGGCTTACACACAGTGTTTACACCCCAAAAACATGATCTTGAGATTGATTGCTCAGGCGATCCTCACCGGCGGCTGGGACTTTGAAGCCATCCAACATCTTCTTAATCTTGGCTGCTTCTTTGGGAGCCGAGGCATCCTGAAAAAAAGTGAACTGTTGAGGCCCCAGGGGCCCCAAGAGATCTGAAGGGATCTGAAGGCATCTGAAGGGATCTGGTGACCTGGGGAAGTTTCCCACTATGGGTGTTAAATGACTGGGTTAGAGACATGGTTCATGACCTTCTTTTTTTTGGTTCACATGACAATAAAGTGCGAGGCATACCCTTGACTGAACAACCATGGCTGATGAGTGAATCCAATCAAATCCAATGGAAAACGGTTTGTGAACATGTAAAAAGACTACTGTACAATAACCATCAATAATCTACAAGTTGGATGTTTGAGCACCAAAACAGCCCAAACCGTTTGGGACTAAGCCACATGTGAGATGAAGAGGCAGGACACTACAAACCACCATCTTGAAATGATGTTTCCAATCCCCAACAGCTTTGGACATTCCCCATTCCCAGGCATATCAGGATGAGGTCCAAAGCCCTGCTCCTCCAAAGCCTTCTTCATTTCCTCCAACTGCTTCACGTTCCTGGTGTGGTTCTCCCCATCATTGGCGAACAGGTACATCTCCTGTGGCCCAGGTGAATCTCAACCAAGGAAAATTACGTACCTATAACTCTAGGCGACATTCCACCACCACTGCCATAACTATTAACTATTAACCAGAAATGATGCAGTAGGTATCTTCCATTCACAAGCTGAAGTCCTCCAAAGGCGCGGAGTTGGGGGCGACCTCGTCCTTGTCTTCCGCCAACTTCATCTTGTCCGTGGCGAAGGACCAGCGGCGGTCGGCATCGCGGTCCACTTCAATGACCGCGCGCTTGAGGCTGAAGTCATAGGCCACCTGGTGGATGCAAAGGTCATGAACGGTCAGGGAAGGATAATTATTGGGATATTATTGAGAAACTTGGATGATGACGACGACGAAGACGATGACGATGATAATGATAGTGGTGGGCTGCAAATTATCAGAATCCATTTTGATAAAGCATGCTGACAAAGATCCTTTCTTCCCTAAGAGGATGATTCCAAAACAACCAGCCTGATTAGCCTTCTTCTGCAGGGCATCATAGTCAGGGGTCTTCATGGCGACATCCTTTTTGTAGTCCTCTCGCTCGTTGTCGAAGAACTTCTGCAAGACCTTTCCGAAGGATTCAATCTTGTCTTCTGAGACGCTCTTCTTGAACTCATCCGAAGCGCGGAACTTCTTGTTGAACTCCTGAGATTGGATGCACGCAGGTCAGGGTCAAAACACACAGTCAGCCAAGTGGCTACATGCCAGGGAAACTTATAACAACAGAACAATGCTGGTGCATTCAAACTTCAAACTCCCTTCCATAGTCACTTTCTTTTGCCAAGATGCATTCTGAGCCTGCTTCAGCAAGAGTGCCTGATCTTCCGAGCTCAAGGTCTCCTTCCAAGCATAGAAGTCGTCCTTAAATCCCCTCATGGCCACCTTGCTGCCCCTTGGGGTGGCACTGTTCATGACGAAGCCGCTCTGACTGGTCAAGGAGCTCAACATCCAGGCGCCCAGCGCCAACAGCACCATCGGGAGGAGGCTCATTGAGCGGGCCATGGCTGAGAATGAGCAATTGGACGACCGGCGGGGTGGCTGAACACAGCGCTGCAACCAGGAACAAACAAAGAGTGTGTATCAAAATGGCAACACCTCCAGAAAAAAGAAACAGGCAGGATTTGTTCACAAATGAGGCACCATTAGGACATATATATTTATATATTGTTGTTTCTCCTCCTGAGCATTCAACCATCCAATTTAGGGGTCTAGGCATTCTAATTCGAGGAAACAAAGACACAATGTTTGCTTCCAAAAATAACCCAAACTGCTTCAGAGAGGAATACCTTCTAGTAAACTGACATAGCCACACCACATTACATATTTAAAGATGATTTACCTGTTAAAAAATGCAAGTGTCAATGGCTTTATTAGATTATTCTCAGATGGCACAAGTAAAAAATGGGAAGTTGTTCTAAAGATCGCCATCCAACAGCCTGCTGGTTTCTTTTTTTGAAGCCTCCGGGCCCTGTGATTGGCTGGGAATTTCCAGCTTGGAAAAAGATCTCAAAAACTACGAGGTATACCCCGGGCAAGTGATCCGAACTGGCCATGGAAAATCGTGGAAAAATTGTCTCTCTGTTTGCCTCTGCCGCAGGTGACCTGCCTTTTTTTTTTTACGTTAGGGGATTTCCCATCGCCAGCGTGGTCCCATTGCCGGAAGGTAGTTGTTGTTTTTTGTTCCGGTCTCTAATTACATTCATTATGTCACTGCCATGGTGGGGATGAGTCAAGCCTCACTATGCTTCACTCTGGCTTCGATTGGCTTCGTCTGGCAACACAAACAATGGATCTTGGCTCTTGAATAACCATGATATACACCCAGGTCAAATAGTTGAAACACGTTGAAACACACGTAAAACCCATCCTCCACTATTAAAAAAATAATAAACACAACACCATGTATCTAGAAAATTCAACTACCAAACTGTAAATCCCTATAAATCCCTATTATATAATTCAATAAAACCAATGAAACAACCCTATAACTAGATATAAATAGCCTAGCAATCCCTAACAAATCCCTATCAATTTCCTATAAAACCCCTAAACAATGGCCCATCCCCAACGCTCCGCCGCGACCCACGAACCGGTCACTGTGCTGCGAACGCTGCCTTCAGCGCAGCTCATCGCCTGGCTTCCTCCAAAGCCTTTCGGATACGATCCACGGAGTCCTGCTCCTGATCTACAGAACTCCTAAAAAACATAGGTCAACCGGGCAAAAATCGGGTGATTTCACTAAAGATAGGCATTTAAAGATGATTTAAAGATGATTTAAGCGATGATTATCATGGATTATCACGGATATATGAAGAGTATGAAGAGTGAAGTTTCAAAGAAAACATTGAGGTTTAACATGGTTTAACTAATAAACGAGGGGTGGTTGACCATTGAGAACTTGGAAGTTTTAGCATTATGCAAGTAGCATTGAGGGTCGCGCCTCTGGTAGCCAAACATGGTTGGCAATGTGGCCATGGAGAGAACATCAACCGCTCTGGACTGCGCTCTCCAAATGGATCTTGGGGCGCAACACCAACCCGCCCGCGGAACAACGACAACAACGGAGGTGTTTTGTCGGGATTTCATGAACAACAGGAAATCAAATAAATTTAGACAACAAAATGGAGATCTAAAAAAATCAAAAAAAAAACACAAAGCAGGGGATATTAGTGATATTATGTCATTTGACAAGATGTTCTTCAAAATCACACATGTTCAGTAGTATGAATCCTGATGTCCGCTGCTCCACCAGTGGTCCGTCCTCGGCAAGTTCCGCTTCCTGTTGCTTGGCCCAGTTCTTCAAGTTCTCCTTGACATCCTTTCCAGCCTGAACAGATTTGGAAAAAGCTTAAACGTACTTCAGTATTTGGAAGAATTAATTGCTGAAAAATCTGAACTTGAATAATCCAGGATGTTCTGACATGGTGCAAATGACAATCACGAAAAAACAAACCCTGGAAGAGAATTCCCTTGATGGTAGATGTGTGGATGCTTGCCAATGCCGTGCAATAGCTAGCGGAATTCACACATGTCCGGATCGTGTCAATGGCTGCAGCCCTTACATCATCCCCAAAACAGCTGGTTAGTTCATAGAATTTCCTATCTTGGGGTGAGTGCTCATCCTGTCATCCCTTTTAAACCTAGGATAAACCGAATCCTAGACACCATCATAAAGCAATAGGGCTGATCCCTGCCTGTTCGTACTCCTTGTTCCAGGAATCGAAGGCCTTCTCAGCGTCCGCCTTGTTCTCGAAGACACCCAGCAGGTATCGGTTGCCGAAGGAATCGATGGCCTCTTAAGCAGCTTGGGACTGCACCCTGTATCAATCTGTGTTGACTTTCAGAACATTTCAATATTTCATAACTACAACCTGCAGGTCACACAATTTACATGACCTCATCTATGGATATCTATGGGCCACATCACAGAAGACACCGGTTGAGCGTCATATTCCCCAGTAATTTGATAATTACCTTTGGGGTGACATCAAACATCACACAGACAGCCACATAGCAGCAAGAGAAACCAAAGCAACAACTTGTGAAATACACCCCGGGAAATAACACACAATCTTACACAGGAAAATGGATGGATATAGTGACATTGTTGTTTAGCGGATTAACCGCTTATCTGTTGGGCGGGGGTTGGGACTCCATAGCTTGATTCCGGGAGGGCAGGGCCTCATCAACCACTGATTGTCTGGACTGTTGATAGCTCCCCCCCAAAAAAAAAACCGCATCTGCATTTGCCTTGCCAGAAAACAATGCAATTTTCACTTCTAGGAGGATCAACAAAGGACCCCCGTTTCCGCTCATATTCAGGAGGCCCAGGTGCAGCTGAAATTTTCAAGGGCTGTTTGTAAAGAAACTTCAGCCCTTTGGTCACTGTGATCCACGCCATAGCTATCACTGTCCCAACGCACCTCAGACTTGTAGAGCTTCTCTGCCGTGCCCCAGCTGTGCTTGAACTCACCTGGAGCCGGATGGCCATGATTCCGTATGAGGATGTCATGGGGACTTTTAAGGTTTTTCAAGGGATTCTCTAGAGAAATAACATGATATATATATATATATATTATATATATATATGTGTATATAACCATCAACAATAGGGACTTGACGATCATGGCGCAAAATTCGGCCCGCGTTGATGGACAGAAGGGACCCATCCAGTGACCCAGTCATCTGCCGACTCCCATAGGCTGCAACTGGCCACCGTGACAGAAATCTGAACGTGCCATGATTGGGGCCGGGATATGATTTATATCGGGAATATATGCACCTCAGCACTTTCAGAATTCGGATTCTACAATTCAATATATATATATATGTAATTTCTCAAGATGTATCATGGGGTGCAGCGTGTATCCTGCCATCCCCCAAGTCGACCTGACCTAGTCGACATGCTGCCTTTTGGGATCCCATCAGTTCCAATCTTCGCCGGTCATGTCGGTGATTTTTTTGGCCTACACCATCCTACATCGAATCTGGAATCCCAATTGTTTGTAGCCCATCCCATTTTTCATCCAATGGGGCATCTTTCAAACAAAAACTGGTTGGTGTTTTTTCGCCACCCCCCTGAAAAATATGAGTTCGTCAGATTGGATCATCATCCCAACTATTGGGGAAAATAAAAAATGTTCCAAAGCACCAACCAGGAAAAGTGGTAGGTAAAACCATGACAACCCCTACCTTTTCGAAACCCCGTGAGCCCCCGTGTGTTGGCTCCCGTTCTCGGTGGCCGCCTTCAATGACAGCCGGCTCCTTGGCCAAGTCCACCAGCATCTCCTCATCCAAGGGAGCCACTGGGGTGTCCATGTGCTTCGGTAGCTCCTTCCAGATCTGCTTCACGATATCGGCCTGAGACACCAGAGATTTGCTGTCAATTCCCGCCATAGCAGCCATCCCAGACATGTTTATAATGCCTGGCAAAAGCCAAACGTGTATTCATAAAGCACGATTAACTCACATTAACCCACCATTTCCCTTGGCACCACCAGTTCCTTGAAACAACTTCTTGATTTACGGGTTTATCACAATGTGATTGATTAAACTGGTTAAACTATACACTGCCATCGGTGCATTCATTCGTACCTTGGTTTTGCCGGGCATGTCCTTCTGAGATCGGAAGAACTTCTTCAAACCTGCCATCCGTGGTGCAGTTGAAGGGTGCAGTGTGTACGTGCACGTCAATGTTTCAAGACATGCTGCGTTGCTGCATATGTTAAAATAGAAAATCAACTGAACAATACTGAAGGAAATCACAACACCAATAAGTACTATATTACTATATATATATACAAACACGACACTTGGAAACACACACATAAAAAAAGGAACTCATGACACATGACATACATCTTACATGGCACACCTGGGGAAGATTAATCCCCCAAGCAGCTCGGGCTCTGAAAACGATCCCGGCCACGAGGTGACACCACACTGAAACCGAAACCACCATGAAAATAGATCTGAACATCTAAGACATCTATCTATTGATTGTATAAACAATTTATAAAATGTGTGTGTGTATGTGTGTATATGTGTATGTGTATAGTGTATGTATATGTGTGTGTGCATGTGTGTATGTATGCGTATTTAATATAATAAAATATAATATAATATAGTATAATATAATATAATATAATATAGTATAATATAATATAATAATATATATATGCGTGTATGTGTATGTGTGTATGTATGTAGGTAGATAGGTAGGTAGCTAGTTAGGTAGCTAGTTAGGTTAGTTAGATAGATAGATGGATAGATAAATAGATAACAAAAATAGATAAATAGATAGACCTCGCCCCTTCAACTGTTTTCAAATGAGCTTCGTTTTGCCACTTTAACTGAACATCTCAGCAGAATGTACAAAACTGGATACGGGTGAAACCCCAAAAAAGACCATGGCTTTGGATCTAAAACCAAGTGATGTTCAATTGTTCCACCAAACACACATCCCCCAAGAATCTCCCCAGTGTTTCACACCACACCTTCCACGTCCTTCTCCACCTCCTCGCGCTGCTTGTAGTAGTTGGCAACCAGCTCCCCAGCCTGCTTCCACCACATCTCATCCAACTCGCTGTCCGACTTGCCTTCCTTCTGAGCCTCGTAGCGTGAGCCAGTGGTGTGTGTGGCCTGCATATCAGTGTAAACTGAATCGTTTAGTGGCTTAACTCTGGTGTGCTTCCTGAAATGATTGCTACCCATGCGAGGCATATCATATTACAAGTATACACTACACACATATATATACGGCAAATGCCTGGGTTCTGCCCGGACCCGCAATGACGACGGGCGACGCATCATCATCATCATCATCAACACCATGATCATCAACATAATCATCATCATCATCATCAACATCATCAAACCCTTATTGACGATCTTCAATGAATGTAGAAGTTTAACGGGGGTGGGAGAATTAAACCCTTATTGGAGATC
>Ga0126342_10016676_pt1 | contig 12778 bp, 11 predicted proteins | sample Cyp1metagenome_FD_92528 | JGI IMG/M metagenome (GOLD analysis project Ga0126342, IMG submission 92528) | Coral microbial communities from Lord Howe Island, Old Settlement Bay, Australia - Cyphastrea 1 metagenome | ecosystem: Host-associated > Invertebrates > Cnidaria > Coral ...
CATACATTACATACATACATACATTACATACATACATACATTACATACATACATACATTACATACATACATTACATACATACATTACATACATACATTACATACATACATTACATACATACATACATACATACATACATACATACATTACTACATTACCACATACATACATACATACATACATTACATATATACATACATACATACATATATATATATATATGTACTATATATATATATATTGTTTGTGTATATACACAGACTAATGAGCCTAGGAGTTGAACATTAGCTAAGTGGAACAAATCAAAAGGGTGAAGATTGACCAGCGAAAATGTGTTTTGTAAGGAATGAATCAAAAAGAATGAAAAAAAAAAAACTCATCAGGAGAGTGGTTCTACTGCTTGAAAGCAACAGTTAGGGGGCTTGCAGTATATTGGTTTCACCAAAAAAAGAACTGGGAATGAATTGTCCAGTACGTGGACATGGAAATATGGATTAACAATGAGAATAGATGAGAATATGTTCCATGTAGCCATGGTTTCATCGACAAGAGTGATACATGGTGGCAACAATACTTGGGGACATACAACTGACTAACAAACATGAGAGTATCGTTACACCCAACAATCCACCTGGTCATAGCTTGTGCTGCAACTTGAGAAGTATCACTGCAGCTGTGGTTTGCAGCTGTTGAAGTGGGGATATTGGGGATATGACAATATGGTCCAACATATTGGAGTATATGGTGTATATATATATTGGATATGGTATATATATATGGTATATATACAGTATATATATAATATAATATAATATATATATATATATATAATATAATATATATATATATATAATATATATAATATACTATAATATAATATATATATATATGTATATCCATGAAAATCATTGAAAATCACCCAATATATTTCGCCATTTTTTTCTCCATGATTTCACCATTTTTTTTGGACCACCGAGGGCAAGAAACCCCATCCTGACTTCGTCACCATGGCAGCACAGGTCTCCGGCGCCAAACGACACGTGGGCGGCACCTGGGACGTGAGGAGTTCCATGGAAAAATGGTGAAAAAATGTTAGAAAAATGGTGATTTCATGGGACTTAACCAGCAAAAATGGTGATTTCATGGGACTTAGACTTAACCAGCAAAAATGGTCTATTTTCATTGAGTCGCATTCCCATGTATATGCATATACATGTGTATATAATATACATATATATATATACCTTTTAAGCAGGATATCCCATTGCACACTAGTGACAACAAGGATTGTCGCTCATGCGCCCGCCCAAATGAAATGCAGTCATTCCTTGCTGTACACAGTGAACTCACTCTTACCAAGCGGCAGGCCAGTTTACAACTTGTTCAATCAGGGACCAACATTCTGAAACCATCCTGCACCAGAGGCTGATTCCTTCTCAATATGTTTAATATCCACAAGTTGCATTAAAGTGAGGTTTAACAGGTGAATAATTCACCTTTTTTGGCCAAACCTTTGGGCCCGAGCACGCCCTACCTACACCAGTTACGGATTCCCCATCTCTTTTCCCATCCGTTGGCCAAGACACCCACCACTTGTCCTTGTAGCACCTGAAACTCACCTGGTCGCAGGGAGCTGGAGACTATGCCATGTCAAACACACTGTGGCCACAACGAATCAACAAATGATACCCTGAGATCACAAAAAAGCCTTGAAATTATGCAGCGCTGAAAAAACCTCAAAATACCTGTGGTGTTTAGAAACTCAGTTTCTTCCCATCAAAAATAGTTTGATGTATCTTGATGTTTTGGGGGCCCATCGCACCTTGCTGGTGTTGGTCGTAGGGTCTAAGATCATGATCTCGTCCTCTGTATCGTTGGTGGCTGAAAAATATGAACTCATCGCTTCTGGCTTGTTCCTCAGTGCTGGATTTCACATAGCTTTTCCGTCCAGGAAGGACCCCAGGAAAGATGGCTAACCTAGCACGCTTATTGGAGCAAACTTGGGACCAACTGAGTTCCAACACAAAGATAACCCACTCTGTTTCTAAAGATGTCGTCTGAACGTGGGTCACTTCCCTCATTTGTAGCCGCATGAAGAAAGATAACGAAAGGTTGGGGGGTTCAGAATGATGGGGAAAAACGTATGACTCATATTAGATGTTGATGATCAAATCCAAAAACTTGTTCTGTCCAGTTCCATGTTCCGCCAAATCTCCACGTAAAAATCCAGTCTTCGTCAGCTTAACTTCAAATTTTACAAGAAACACCTTGATTGATGAAATTTCCCAGTTTTTTTTCATAACAAAAAAAATTAGGAGTTCCTTTACGGGTTCAATTAGCTGAGGGCGCAACGAGCATCACCATACATAGATGGCTTGATAGTCACCACATGCATTCCATCGGTAGACAGGATACCAGAACTTCGGGCTGTTAGTCACCAGGATCAGACGGCATTCCGCTGCAATTTTCTGGCAGTTTCAATGCATAGCGTAATATCATCCAAACATAGATCCCTATAATCCCTTCCTCACACCGATTGCCTCCATATGTGAACAGAGCCAATACCAACCAGGGTTGAGATTGACTGAGGGAAGAGATTACTTGAAACCACCAACCAGTCGGTATGGGTGTTTTTTGTCGTTCTTGTTCGTCATGTCTCCCTCCACCTGAAATCCACCTTGGTCGCAAAACTCAGCTTTGATACCCCACAAAGAAGAACAAGATTGGAAAAAGTAATTTTGAACTATTCTTCTATCAAAGAAATTTGAGATGGTGTACCAAAACATAAGCCATTCGTGAAGGGTAGGCTGCCTATTTGGTTCATATGTATATGAGCTATTGCTACAAAACTCACCCACCAGGGTGATTTCTGCGCCCACCTAAATAGGTGTTTAAACAAAAACAAAAAAATGAAAAATAAAAAACACAGCACAAAGCACATTTAGCACATTTGCAAATTGAATTTCATGTGATTTTGGGCGCCTTTGATTTGGGGTCTCTTTAAGTCTCCCGAGTATTTCCATTGTTTCCCCATGTTACGTTGAAACCATTGTCCGTCCAGTTTCAATACCGCTTACCGATTACCCTCCGGCAAATTGCCAAAATGATACGGAATGCATGGTTGCTTCTGGGTTCGGAAAAGTATCTTGAAATGGCGGGTTTCCATATCTATCTGAAATTACTGGAGGTATTATCATTTCGCCTATTGGTTGTGCCATTGGGGTCACCGCTTCATCGATAAACAAACTACCACCTATCTGGATTCTTGGGTTCAATCTCAAGGTGCGGTGGTCATATTATGACATGATGCCCCAGTTATACGCGTTTATCACCCATCCAAACCGTAAATATATGAATGATAGATCCACCTGTTCAAGCGTAGATAGCCTAGTTGTCTCAACTTACCTAGGTAAGCCCCCATTTTGGTGGTTTAAATCACCATTTCTATTGTTTGACCGGTGCTGGTGGTACCAACTGAAGCTTCAACTCGACGAGAGGCAACAAGCTAATACTGCAGAGTTCCAGGCGATCCAAGTCCACCTGGTTGACAGGTGGAAATGGCTTGACTCAGCACCCAGCAAATCGAATTTTGGTGAAACCCCACTAAAGCCACCATTTCCCCAAACCAAATAGAAACAGATTTAAACCCTATGCCTATGGATTGAAACCTTTTCTGCATCTCTTTCGGGGTACTTGTTGATGGATTTTGTTTCCCACTGGGCTAGAATCCACATTGGATACAGGCAACCCCTAGAAAAGTTGGAAACCTAGGGAGAAGACATCATCTTAGATATCACATCCTAGTTTTAAACATTTTTAAACGTTATCAACAAGGGGATCCCAACATCAAAATTCAATAAAAGTCCTAGGGTTTCACAGCCAAGCAGCCTGAGAGACCAGGGGAAGGTAAGGTTCCAGATCAAACCAGGACTTGTTGTAGAAACGGAAGTACCTCAGCCGAGGCAGGACGCGCAAAAAGCAGCGCCTGCCAGAGAAAACGAGCAGGACAAGTCATGGGGAAAAAAAGGATCCAGTGCCAATCAGGAAAATCATCCTGACTTCTTTTTGGGGTGGAAAAATAGACTCATTAGACAGAACTTTTGGGCTAAAAAAATATGTTTTTTTTGAAATGACCTTAAGAATTGGGGCCCAAAACCACTCACACTCATATCATGTGAGATGCATGTTGGGAAAGCGACGGTCTTTGACCGAGCCACTTCGATCGATTGACGGTAAAGATTCCAAAAAAACTAGACATGGCCAGGATCTCATGCTATTGTTGAAGGTCATACGCAATTTATATTCCTTCCCTGTTCGATGATTCATCTAGGAATCTTGGCAGATAGATTAAGATGATGACATCTTGCAACCATCTCGAATTCTCTTCTTTGGCAATACCTTTGCAGGTTGTCCAAAGCTGTTGGTTAGTCATCAAAGCAAATTTAGCTCGCAAACTTCCGAGTTACGGACGAATGTCCATGGTCAGTCCTGTCAGCATGTCAGCTACAGAGGTCGCAATATCAGTTCGCAGGTGGGAACAGTATAGTATAGGACTGTAGAACAGTAGAGGATCGTAACAGTTCAGAAGCATGTAAATGCACCGGTGAAAACACTGTCGGGGCCGAAACCCTGTGCTTTTACGGTTGTGGTGGCTCCCGCAATCGCGATCTGCCGCGGGTCTCTGTTTCCGCAGCTTGGCGCCACGATCTGCGAAAGTTGCCGAGACAAAGTGCACGTTTCGTTCGTTGAACGTTTCCTCTCAAAACGCTGCCAACTGATCACAATTCCTTTAAGCCAGTTCCTTCCTATAGTAAGTTAAAAATGTTCAAAACTTCCGCCCCGGCGCGGGCGGGGCACTATCTGGTACCCCATTATATAATCCTTGTTTTTTGGTGGCCAAATTTCTCACGTTAAACCACATTAAGCAGCCATGTTCTATGTTTAAACCTCCAAGTATCCCCAAAAACTATCATAAATCCAATAAATGAAACTTGCCCTTCCACTATTTTTATCTATTTTTGGTGTTTAAATGCTCATTCATCCCATAAACTACCTTTGGTAATACCCTCTGGTAATCAAACATGGCAATGTAGTTGATTTTCCCAGCTATAAACCTCCATTTATAGTCATTATAGGTGACTCCCATCTAGCCATGTTTGATTGCTAGGGGTAAATCAGATTAAATATCCCATTAAGTATCAGTTTCTATCATTGATTCACCATAGATCACCACAATTTTCCTATTTTATTAATCCCATTAAATCACTGGTTGGTGGTCTCAACCCCTCTGAAAAATATGAGTTCGTCAGCTGGGATGATGACATTCCCAATATATGGAAAGTCATAAAAGCCATGTTCCAAACCACCAACCAGCTCACAATTAATATTCCCATTGATGTTGGTTTATAGCCTATGAAAACCACGATAAAAACCATCACTATCAATCACTATTAACCAGTGTTTGTTGGTTTATAAACCATTATAATCCCCATTAATTATAGTTATATCTACCATATAAACGATAGTTAATCAATGGTTCCAGTCACCACCAACCAGTCATTATTACTATATAAATCACCATTTTCCCATGGTTTTCCCATGGTTTTCCATCATAAAACCGCCAGGCAGCTCCAGCGCCAGGCCATGATCCAGGCCGCGGCGGTGCGAGGCGCCCGAAATGTATAAACCGTCCTGGCCCACCTGGGCGGAAGATGATGGGAAGATGTTGTTTTCGGTGAATCAATGATAATATGGAGATTAAACAGTGATAATATGGTGAATCAATGATAATATTGAGAATCGATGATAATATTGAGAATCGACGATAATTTGGAGATGAATCAATGACAATACGGAGATTAATCAACAAGAGTATGGAGATCAATGAAAGATTTTAATTAGGTACCGATGTGGATTTCATTTTGATTTATCGGGAGTGCCTGGTGAATTGTTGTAGTTTCCTACAAAGGGGGATCCCCAAGTTACCGTGGGTTTCAATACTAAAATGGTATAATGACTTGGATGATTTGGAGTACCACCAGTTTAGGAAATCTCCATTTATTGTTGATTTCATGGAATACAATGGAGCGTAACCAACCATGTTTTGGCGATATCATGGAAAATTCACCAACCATAATGGGGATATAATGTGATATATATATATATATGTATGTATATATTATATTATATTTGCACTAGGATCTAATTGGATATAACTGATATAACTTATATAACAATCAAATAGGAATTTCATGATGGTTTCATGGACTAGAATGAGATTCATGGGGAGAACTCACTAGAAAATTGCAGATTATTTGGCCAGTTTGCTGGGATAGATACGGACACAATGGGGATTGCATGGAAAAATTGGGTGTAACAAGCGGCGGCGATACAATGGGAAAAATTCACCAGATAGCCAGATAGGAGTAACCGTAAAAGGAATTAGATTTATATAATGAACCAAATAAAACAAAATTAAGAAATAGTTCATGATTAATTTGGTTAACCATATTCAAAGGAAACTTAGTTAGAAAACTTCCGAGTTGCGGGACGATGGTCATCATCATGCTAGGTCGAAGGAGCTATCCCGGACCGGTGATGTGAAAGTTCAACAAGGTGGATTTCAAGAGGAGATACCGTTGACAGGTGCTAACCGCGCGTTTCCGCGGTGCTAAAGCTGATAGACATGTCATAAGTTTCCCAAGAAATAGATTTTCCGCACCTTTGTTTGATGTCTGTTTTGCAGAGAGGTTCATCTATCAAGGTTGGGGACATGGATTTTATTTTTTCTTGGTTTTTCCTCCTAGCTTCGCCCCGCTAGGTCGAAGCAGCTGTCAGGGAGCAGAGGGGACCTCGGGGGTCGGACCGACCTTGAATGTATTTCATGCATAGGGTCAAAATAAAATCTAGCAAGCCCGCTGATAAAAACTAGGTTCCGATTTCCATTTTAACTGTGGATTGGCTATATATATATATATGTATTTTTTTTTTTGGTTGCTGAATCCCATTTTGTGCTGGCTGAATCGACCTTTTTGCTTGCTGAATGGCACTTTTTGCTTGCTGAACCGCACTTTGCCAGAGAGGATGGGAGCAAAACCGCGCTATCTCCCAGTCACGGTTTGATGGTTGCAGAAACCACCGAGCGTTTCTGAATGATGGTTCTCTTCACCGGTTTCTTCGGGTTCGTGATCCATCCTCCATCCTCCGCATCCTCATCATCCCCATCCATCATCCCCCAACCCTAACAGGGCATGGCCCTTGGCAAGCCGCATATGTCAAAAAACCCATGGACACAGGGCGATGCCTTGGCTTTTCCAATGTCGAAATCGTGGCTGGAGCATTGACAGTTGCATCGAAAAAATGCTGTTTATCAATGGTGATTCAATGAAGGGTCAAGGGTGAATCCATGGAGACTGCCATGGATAATGGAATACCCTCTGGTAATTAAACATAGCTATGGAAAATCACAATTTTTAATGGGAAAATCCACTATAAATGGCCATTTTCAATAGCTATGTTAGTTTACCAGAGGGTATTTGATGTGATACAATAAACACATCCGATGGATTGAGTTGAGATGTAAAAAATTGTAGGCAATCGGGGCTGATTTGGGTGTCCTGTTAAGAAAAAAACACAACCAATTCAGGCATACCCAAGAACAAAGGTGACCCATTGCCAACATCATCCTTCATCTTTGAAGTTCACAAAACCTTCACTGAAGAGGGACTAGTTGGGAGCCCTCTGACAAGAAATGACGTTGTCAGTGATTTCGACTTGCATATCCCGGGATACTGCTAATATACAACCAAGTGAAACAGGAGGATTTTTTTCGGATATCTCTGATATTCACTCGCCAAAAATAAGGAGACCACAAAAAGCTGATCTTCACTGAATCTCTGAATCAGACATCGGGGTGGCACCAATCTCACCATCCCTCGGGACCCGACCCGAAATCTCAGCCATGTTTGATCACTGAAGGGTAAGTTGATGGTTTAGAAGTCTGGCGATTGGCTTTGTGATACAGGTAGATATATATATATATACATAGACATATAGACATATAGACATATAGTCATGTAGTTCATTGGGTGAAGATAAATCAAGGTCCGTGTCGTCGTGCTGAGTTGCGGCACCACGGATAACCACTTGGCCAAGCTCAGGGTCCCGTGATACCAATTTTCCAGCGCCACCTGGGAAACATCGAATATGAAAAACTGGGAACGGATGATTATCATTAATGTTCCATGGAATAATATACTATATATGGAATATTAGAGTCGGAATATTATATGGAATATGGAATATGATATATTGTCATTAGTTTATGGAATATGATATTATTCCATTAGTTATACTGGGAATCAACTATAATAAAAAAACTGGAATATCTGGGAATATTATCATTAGTTGAAACATATTTCGTGAAACCTGTGGGTCAAAATGGGGACCAAACGGATTTGTTTATTTATGATCTTAGGATCCTATTCAAAAAAAACCCTTCAATCATCTTTTTCGGGACAGACCACATTTTGTTTCTATTCGTTTTCAATTGTGCCCTTTTACTATTAGTATTTGGTCATGTTCTTAGAAAATGTTGTCCTTGTATGTGTTTCGTCTTTCTACTTATTATTAGTTAAGTAGGTATGATTTTCTCTCCCCGTTCTCTTCTTGTTCCAATGTGTTTTCCTTGTTTTTCCTCATTCTGTTCCTTTTTTCCTTTTGTGTCCTTTTCCAAGATCGACAAGGCCCCCAAACGGGTCTTTGAAACCGGTGTTTGAAACCAGTTTCAAACCATTTGGGACCTTTGGGTATCTTTTTGAAAATATATCTGAATTAAACTTACATTAGTTTTGAATTGCATCTGAATCAATCAATTTCAAGTGATTTCACAAATCATGATTTTCAATAGAAAAAAGGAAAAGATCCGTAGGTGGGAAACAATCTGGTGAATATTCCAAAAGCTATCCCCGGAAATGTTATAAACTTTTCCAGGGATATATCTCCTCAGCAGCTATTTTTAGTGGAAAAATGGTTTTCGTAAATGAAGGTTTTGGTTGGAAAATCCATCGTAAAGGTGGACATTTTGATGGGAAAATCCATCGTAAATGGAGGTTTTAGTGCGAAACTATTTTGTAAATGAAGGGGTTTAGTGGGAGAATCGTCCGTAAATGGAGGTTTTAGTTGGAAAATCCCGTGTAAATTAAATGGAAGTTTTAGTGGGAAAGCCCTACAAGAAAGGAAATCTAACTGGCCCTTTTTTGGGCTGGTGACCTCACGTAGCTTCGGAGCTTACAGCATCTGGATTGTGATTTCTGAGAAAATTCAGCTTCTCGAAGCCCCGAAGCTACAATAAACATATTCTTCAACCATATCTATTGTTTATCTATGGCTCCAATGATTGACAAGGCCCCCAACTGAGGGTCTGAAACAAGTTTGAAACAGGTTTGAAAGGTTTCAAATGGTGCTTCGATGGATGGATGCTCTCCAAGTGGTGCTTGTTAGGCTTTCAAACTGGTTTCAAATTGAAGTTTTAGGTTTTCCCATTAAAACTTCCGTTTACAACGGGATTATCCCACTAAAACCTCCAGTTAAAAGATATTGTCCTGCGAAAACCTTATTTACATGTGTTTTTCTTGCTAAAGCATTCATTCAAAAAAGTATTTCCCGCTAAAACCTCAATTTGAAACCAGTCTGAAACCAGTTTGAAACCCTAGAAAGCACCATTGTAGAGCATCCATCCATCCAAGGAGACCTTTGAGCTTTCTTTTTTCAGGAAAGAACGTAGTTGGTTTCAGGTAGAGTTCAATTATATCTTGAATGTAAACATAGGTGTTTGATCTCCTCTGCTTCTTGTCGATGACCAAGTGCCCATCGACATGTTGGTTTTTGCGAAACAGGGCAGAACCTCTGAAAAAAACATCAAGAAGTTTTACTGTACTAGTTTTTTTGCGGCTCTTCCTTTACTGTTTCCAACCAAGGGTTTGAGACCAATTTGAAAGCCTAAAAAGCGCCGCTTGGAGAGCATCCATCCATCGAAGCACCATTTGAAACCTTTCAAACCTGTTTCAAACCTGCTTCAGACCCTCGGTTGGAGGCCGTCAATCTTGGAAAAGGAAACTGAAAGGCAAAAATAAAAGAACACCAATTCCAATTAAGGTTAGAACCTTCCAACTAATGGAAAAAAGTGGAACTTCTTCCCCTGGAAAGAAGTTCCCATTTTTTGAAAAAATATAGATTTACAGTGATTTACATTAACTCAGCTTCAAATTACATCTAAATAAACTTTAAAGGAAATAAAACAAATGATTTTTAACTAAAAAGAGAATTAAACCGTTCAAAAAGATGGGAAAAAACTGCAATGTCTGCACCTCGAGAGAAGGAAACCGTCTGTATGTTTTTTCTTTTATGTGTTGAGCATATTAAGTTTAAGTTTAAACATTAAAGATTAACTTGAAACAATTAACTAAGGAAATCATATTCTGGCTGAATGTATTCGTCTAAATATGTCTTCAAAATGGTAAATAAAAATCTTGATTCGGCCATGACCTACTTGTTTCAATGCTCATCCCACAAAAAGTACAGTAGGTGATGTTTTTCCCTGTCGTTTGTCCAGAAAATTCGTAGGGTTAATCCACTTATAACTAGGTTGATCCACTTATAACTAGGCTGAAAAAACCTACTTACTGTACCACTTTTTGTATCGAACTGTCCTGGGATAAAGAGATCTCCTAAAGGCTGCTCGGCTTTTTTTTTGGGGGGGAAAAGGCACCAAAAATCATCCAAAAAGGACGCCATAAAATGCTCAGAACTCCCACTCGAAAAAGATGAAGTTAGAAAAATTGAGTCAACAATTGCTGTAGTTTCGTCAAGTAGGTACATAGAATCTAACATATCAAGTCTCCACAATATACTACTCATGTTGTGTGTATATATATATATATGTATATGTATAGGACTTGGTGCATCTATAGATATGTATAGATTTTTGTATATATACTGTCTGATCCAGTCCCAAACTCCATGACCTTTTGTGCCCATCGTAGCATCCCACCGTTTCGCCGTTTCGCCGTTTCGCCGTTTCCGTCGCGTCACATGGAGCCGCCTTTGATGGCCACAGGCCGAGGACATATCCGGCACCGCCTCCGCATCGCGATCGCAGCCTCCGAGCCGATGGTGTCAACTTATGGGAAGACTATGCATTGATATCATTGGCTACCCCATGGGATACTATCCGACTGGCTAATGTTCATCATCTATCCGTTTTCACTATCCATTTATGATTGATATACCATCGTGTAAGCGTGTAGACATAGATGTAGACATATTTGGGAATATAATGGGAATATAATTGGAAATAATATATATACATATATATATATACATACATATACATACATATATATATATATACATATATATATATACATACACATATATATATACATATATACATTTGGTTGAGTAATACTCACCCTCCTGAAAAAAAAATACAGAGATGTGAAAGGCCCACCCTGAAAGTCCATCATTTCCCGAACCGGAAACCATTGGTTTTGCGCACCTTTCTGTATGTTTATCCTAGGGCATCGATATATCTATCTGTCTATTTATCGATCTGTCTGTCAATCTAATTTTAGACATACATATCTACATCTAGGTGCACGTATACTTATACGGATATGTATATATATATACACATACATGTAATGGTATAAATTTGGGTGTGATGATCGCATCCAATAATTGTGATAGAAACCCAGTACCAATCCCTGGCCTGCCAGGATAAAGATCTGCGATCTGCTGGTTTCTGCAAACTCCTTGATGATGTTGAAACCCAAAATCTCAGTGGCAAAAGCTGGAGGATCTTCCCAGCAGGAAACCCAGTTCCACGACCCCGTGATTTTTTCATGTTGAGGCAGATCTGGAGGCGCCAAAAAAAATCCCCTTTCGCTCATTTGGTAAAGCATCCCCTTTTGCATCCCCAAAAATGTTGGGCTATGGTTTTTCTAAATGGTCAGTCACCAAACTGTTTATTCGGGATGCTCGTTTTATGGTTACTCTATATGGTTGATCGTCAATTCCCCTGTTGTGCCATGGCCATGCGTGTCAAAAATGTATGTCAAAAATGTGTGTGTGTGTTTGGATCAATCACATGGTTTTTCACAAACTCAAATTTCATAGCTGGTTGGTGGTATACCTACCCCTCTGAAAAATGATGGAGTTCGTCCGTTGGGATGATGACATTCCCAACTGAATGGAAAGTCATAATCCAGCCATGTTCCAGTCACCACCAACCAGATAGTGTTCGTCAAATCTTCAGGATATCCCATCGTTGCAAATCCCCCATGTCTGGTGGACGAAGTCCACATTCTGAAGGACCCGGCTGATGGAAGCATCGCTCCCTCTTGTCTACCAATCTTCCTAGCTTTCTATCTGATACTTTCTATCTTTCTGTCGCTCTATCTACATGTTTTCTATCTTTCTATCTGAATCTATCTGAATCGATCTATCTATCTATCTATCTATCTATCTATCTACCTATCTACCTATCTATCTATCTATCTATCTACCTATCTATCTATCTATCTATCTACCTATCTACCTATCTACCTACCTATCTATCTATCTATCTATCTATCTATCTATCTATCTATCTAATCTATCTACCTATCTACCTATCTACCTATCTACCTATCTATCTATCTATCTATCTACCTATCTACCTATCTACCTATCTACCTATCTACCTATCTACCTATCTACCTATCTACCTATCTACCTA
>Ga0126342_10016677_pt1 | contig 12777 bp, 7 predicted proteins | sample Cyp1metagenome_FD_92528 | JGI IMG/M metagenome (GOLD analysis project Ga0126342, IMG submission 92528) | Coral microbial communities from Lord Howe Island, Old Settlement Bay, Australia - Cyphastrea 1 metagenome | ecosystem: Host-associated > Invertebrates > Cnidaria > Coral ...
GGTTTGATTTTTTTCGTCCATTGGGGCTAACGCACTTCAGGTTACAATAACATTGAACTTTGGGGGCGAGGGGGTTGTACCGGATAGAAGGGGTTTGAATATTTCGTCCATCTACGGTAGTTCGATGTATCACCAATAAAAACCATAGTTATTGGAGTTATAACCCATATAATCACATATTTACATACCCTCTGGTAAACGTTTACAGTTTGCTATTGAACATGGCCCAGTCGAAATAGTGGATTTACCCAGCTATAAAATGGTGATTTTCCATAGCTATGTTAAATTACCAGAGGGTATATATATATATATATCATATATATATCATATATATATATATATATATCATATGTATATATATATATATACATAAATATAGTTATTATGAAGGAGATAGAATATGTGAATGGTTGCCCGAAAAAAATAGACAAGTTGTTTATGACTATTTTTTGTTTGTCGGATTTACATGTTGTAACTTTTGGGGGATTATATACTAATACCATATACGCTATCTGCAAAACAAAATGTAATTTGGAAAGTGTGCGAGAACTGTTTAAATACAATTTATATATATATATATCGAATCTAATCTAATGTAGTCTAATCTATTCAATCTATTCAATCTATTCAATCTATTCAAATCAAATCTCATCTTATCTATTCTAGTCAAATCTAATCTAATCTAATCTAATCTTATATATATTCATCCTGAAGTAGATATTACATTCTGATTCAATGTTCAACATTGTTTTCAGTTTTCATGTGGAGGTGTTTTTGACATTTCAATATTATTTCTACTCCAGGATCACGATGTGTATATATATATAATATACATAATCATAACCCTCTATGCGTACCACTAGAATTATCATTAACATATTATCGTTATTATCATTATCATTATCATATCGTCTCATATCATTCAGCTTATGCAAAAGGTGGTAAAATTCTGCTACAGTTGGCCAGAATATGAGGTTGTTGACTAAAATTGTCTCGTTCCGATGTGACTTGACCCGCTTCACATGGACGATCCTGGATCTAGGATTCGACAAGTCGTTTCCTGTTTCCTTCAACGTCAGATTTTAAAAAACAAACTACATATGGATCCAACATGATCCAAGGGCCTTCTGAGGCCTTTTTATTTCCGCGCTATGATTTTGGGAGCTTCAAGGGTTTCCAAGATTTCGCCGCCTGAAATTTCAGTTGTACAGATCCTTTCGCCAACAGATTTGCGCAGGTATGCCATGAATTCCAATGCGGTCACATCAGAGGGCATCTTGGCTAAAAAGGGGATGGATTCCCGAAAAAAATGCAATCTTGGAAAACATGATAAACCACGGGACAGTGAGGTTTTTACCGTAGAAGTACGGTGTAATATCAGGATATAAAACCAACCAAAAATGGTGCAAACGATGAAACACATCTGGATTTTGTGTACCCTATTTCAGGAAAGGTGAGGGATAGGATGTACTGGGAACATGGTGGAATTTAGCAACATACATTGGCATATAATAGGATATGTAAATACGTATATATATATATATATAATATGTATATTTATATTCTGAACCGGTCTGATGGAACCAAAAGAAACGGGGTTGCCCTACTTGTGGACAAATCTGAATGTGTATGATTTACTATGGTTTTCACCCCTGTGCCTAGCCCACACTGAATAAAACCTGCCTATGCCCATACCCTCTTGTAATGTAATATAGGAAGGAACAATACCTTTCAGAGGAAGAAACACGTTGATAAATAGTGGGAACACAAACACTTGCTAGTATTGCCATGTTTGATGAACTTCAAAGGTGATACCGAGTGATACCCTCCAGTAAACTAACATGGATATGGAATATCCACTATTTGTAGATAATTTCCATAGTTGTTTGTTGGCTTTTACTGGTGGCTAGTTACTTCATCAGAGTTAATATAAAAATCCTTCAAATTCCATTTTTCAATCCCGTTAGAAACAACCATTGTTCACGAAAAGTCATTAAATCAATGGCCATTTCAGGAACCTAAATTGGAGGTACCTACAAGGTGGTGCCCCCCAAACGTTATAAATTGGTTTATAAACCCCATTAACTATAGATATATCACCAACAAAAACCATAGTTATTGGAGTTATTTGCACCAACTTAGCTATCGAACGGGGGCACCACCTTGTACCATATGAAACTCCCATGAAATCCATGGCTTGATGGGAAAATCTACAAGGAAATCCATGGCTTTTCGCCAGGCCCTCGTCCCGAATCGGAGCGCAAGGTGCCTGGATCTATGGGGCTTATCATATGGATATTTTTGGTGGGTAAAACAATAAACCACCCAGATTTTAATGTATCTGGTTGGTGGTTTGGAACATTTTTTATTTTTCCATATATTGGGAATAATCATCCCAGCTGACTAATATTTTTCAGAGGGATTGAAACCACCAACCAGGTATCTGGGTAAATTATAACGACCGAACCCTGTTCTCCCGAGCCCTGGAATCATGGTTTTTATAGGGGAATCATCCCAAAATGGCCGCAAGATTCAGGTTAGTGAATTATTATAATTTACCATGATGTATACCACCTATAAAAATGGTGATGACTGGGGGATGGTTTATGATTGTTTTAACCACATTATACGAATATGGAATATATAATATGAATATAATATGGATAATATGGACTATATAATTTTAATAGTTGGATATATATATATATATGGATAATGATAGGGATCTACCTGGTATATATTGGGAATATGAAAAAATATATATAATATGTATGAGGATATGGACGTCATAGTGGTTTTTGCTGGGGGTATATGATGGACATGTCATGGGATATATCGTTTTTGATGGACATACAAGAAGAATACAGAAGTTAGATAGTTCTTATAGGGGGTTATACTGCCTGGTTTATAGCGGATGAACTAAGCGACAATGGGGGGGAACATACTGGTTTAATGGAATATACTGGAAATGTCATGGGATATATAGGTGTTGATGGACATATAGCAAGAAGATAAAAGTTAGATGAAGGTTGCAAAATCTCAGATTTTGTAGTGGATATATATAGTGGTTTCTTTAACTTTTCAATTCTGTTCAAGCTTATTTTTGGGTGTTACTGGAATGATTTGTCATTGTTGTTTGCGCTAATGGTGGACAAAACATGACATGGATGAAATTGACAGTGACATAAATTGATCCTATCTTTCAATGTTTGAGCTGGGGGGATTCCTTTGTTGTCAGGCATCCAGGGAATGTGTCGATGAGTTGACAGGAAACTTGCTTGTCTTGCAAGGTGTGGCTCCCAAACGATAGCTAAATTGACGGCACGGGATAGGACACCATATAACAATGCAATAGTTTCTATAGCTACTTCATGGCTTTATAAACTTTTATAAACTAATAGTCAGATGAAACATTATTAATCCATATAGATACAATATGATATGATAGGCTTTATTAATCCATTATTAATCCACTATTAGTTCATATAGATACATTATTAATCCATATAGATATGATACAATGATATATGAGGTTTCATCTGGCTTTTTGAAACCAGGTGAGGCCCCTGTAGATCGATGTAGATCGCTGCGAGGTGCACGTGGATGGTGTGATTGGAGCCAAATCGACGTCTGGCCCCCGGAGCTGCGGAGCTGCGGTGGTGACAAGGAAAGCGATAGGAAAGTGAGAAATTCCTACAAGATGGGGCCCCCAAGATAGCTAAGTTGGTTTATAAGTGGTTGAATTCTATGGTTTATGGTAGATATAACTATAGTTAATGATGATTAAAATTGGTGATTATAATGGTGATATAATCTGGTTGATGATTGGGGATTATACTACCCAATATATTCGGGATTATAATCTGGTTGGTGGTTTGGAACATGAATTTCATTTTCCGTTTCATATATGCGATGTCATCCTTCCCATTGACACATATTATTCAGAGGGATTGAAACCACCAACCATCATAGGAAGGCGCATTTTTTTCTAAAAATGGTGATGTTTAGGGGATCTGGAGCTGATTAATGCTGATGATTAGCTGATGAGAACAAAGTTGGTTTACAACGAAAATCACCAGGATTCAGGATATATATATATATACACTGGTAGGACAAAAGTTGCGCTTGTTGAGCTTCCCACAGTGAACATGTTTGGTTTCTTCTTCTGCACACCTTTTCCCCGTAGAATCCTAGCATGGAGCTTTGTCGTACCCCGGTCGCATTTCCACCCTCCAAAAGCTTTAACATCTTATATATTTAAAAGATGGTGACCATTGACCGTCCCACACCTGCCACACAAAACGGACTTGAAAATGTGATCCGCAGTTGACCGAGATGGATGTTTTGTAAAGCTTTCAAGAAGCATAAACTTTGTTCCTCCTGAAGTATATATATATATATAAATACAGCTCATGGGGTTGCAGTATAAACCAAAGAATTTCTGGGGCACCATCTTGTGTATATGTATTTAATACTACATATCACTTATATCATAAAAACAACTATTGATGCAATTGGTAGCTCTTCTGTGATGATTTCTGAAAAATTATCGGATGGTGACCTTTTCAGGGGATTTTTCCAGTCTTACGCATCGGAAGCGCTGCTTGATGTGTAGTGAAACATGGATGACTTTGACTTTTCTTGGTGCCAAGGACATTCGAGAAGTTGATGTTCATGCAGCATGCTGGAAGAAACTTTTTGTTTTACTTGAAGGATAGTTCCTTTAGTTCTTTTCATTTGTGTTCAAGACCTCCGTTGTTGATACCCCGTCTACTCCTAGCTCATGGAATCTTAGTCCGTTGATTCTGCCACCCAACTGATCCTCACAGTTTCCTATGTCATATCTCAAAGATGGTAAGGCCTAAACTCACATATCCTACAATGTGAGGCACCCCAGCTATGTTTGTTGGTTTCAAAATCCAATTAACTACAGTTACCTCACTTATATCCCCCCAATGAACCCAAACCTTTACCTTAAGTTATGTGCGTCAACTTGGCTATCATCCGCCATCAGCTATAAATCCCATTAAAAGAAAACACTTCCACATGTTTCTCATGGTTAAATCACCATTTTCCTATGGTTTTCCGATGGTTTTTCACCATCCAAAACAGCCACCGGAGCACGAAAAACCACCGTTTTTTTCGGCGTCAGCTTGGAACTTCTTCTGCTTCACAAGGCGGACGTGAATGCGTCTTGGCAGATTGATTGGTTTCATGGCTAGAAAAGGTAGGGTCTAAGCAACCAACATCTGGATTGTAAATAACAAAAAATGTAAACATGAATGAATTTCAGCAAGACAAATGGTGATTGGTTGGGATTACCATTTCTGATTTGATGGGATGTATAGTTTATTTATGGTCATTGATGGTAGTTAATGAACCAACAATATAACCAGCAAATCGGAATTGAATCAACAATAATGGCAGTTCATGGTAGTACAAGGTTTTTGTTGCCAAACATGTTTTGTTAAAACAAAAACAAACATTGGCCATGCTTTTGTATCATCTCAGCCATTGTTTTTTAGACATAACAACATGTATCAACCATCCAAAGGAATTGGGGGTGCCATGGGGTCTCAACCATCTAACATTAGGATATCTTAGGGACACACGAAATAACCCGTAACCATGCAATTATATATATAATATATTATATATATACACACCCTTCGGTTATCTAACATAGCCATGCAAAATGGCCCATTTATAAATGATTTTCCATTAAAACCTCCATTTATAAGGGATTTTCCATGGCTATGTTAAATAACCAGAGGATATATATATATATATATAATATTATATTACATAATTTCCGAAGTCACGGCAACATCGCAAGTTCTCATTCAAGTTCTTGGTCATTTGTTCACGGGGAATCCTCCTGTTGGAATTTTGGGGTACCCAATCTCCGCAATTTTGTGAAACACTCTGGAGGGTTGTATGAACATAGGGTACCCCCCCAAAAAAAAAATGCTTCATGATGAATTTTCGCAGGCAATAGCCTGTGGTATTTGTTAAACTATACCGGGATCGAATATCGGGATCACAGGGGACCGGGACAGTAACTGAGGCACAATCTATGGATGGCTTAAGTCCTCTCATCATCGTCTCTGCTCACGCGCCTCGACGCCTCGACGCGCCGACCTTGATGGTTACACTGACCGATGAAATTGGGACCATCACCTTTTGATGGGCGGTTACACTGTGAAACACTATCCTCATAGAATTGGATGATGAGAAAATTTACAGGAATCCCCAACCAATTTGATGGTAAAAACCTATGGGTTCCCGGTTCAGATTTTCCCTTAAACCAATCCAATGATATCCAATTACCATTGACATGATTGAACCAGTTGCCAACGAAAGCGCTTAAAATGCACAAGTACATATATCATATCTGAAGGTCAGGCCCCAGCTTTGTACTTACAGAATCAGGGGGTGCGACCTACTCACTGAATTTCAAGGGGGATTACATATATAACTGGTTGGTGGTTTGGAACATTTTTTATGTTTCCATATATAGGGAATGTCATCATCCCAACTAACTAATATTTTTCAGAGGGGTAGGTCAACCACCAACCAGTATGTATATATATATATATATACACATTCTATCATGAACCAGTTGTTGTAGACTGACCGAGAGTTACAACTCTTGGCTGTGAAATAACCGTGTGATTGATCCACTTCTTGTTGATTCAATTCCCAGCGTTGTTTCAGCCCTCTTTTTCTGTATTGTCAATGGCAATTCCAGGGATTTTAGGATCCTGAAATTCCCATTGATATTGTTGTTGTTGGTCAATATGATTAAAATTGATAAATTACTGTAAATCATCATGGTAAAACCCAGCATGTTTGTTGGTGAACTCATGTAAACTCCTGGCGAAAACTGACCGTTTGACCCATGCTGTTGTTTCCGTGCTGCACAGCCTAGGATCGACCGCATGCAGCCAAGCAGCTGTTGAGTGCAAAGGCACAGGTCAATATGGCCAATGCGTCGGGGCTCTCGGTGTCAACAAAAAAACTGGTGAAACTAACGGCCGAACGCGGGAAGGAAGCAATGAGTTCAATGATCTTCAAGTTAGACTTCAGACATAGACATAGATGGACATTCTCATATGTATGTATATATATATATATCATATATATATATATATCATATATATAATATATACATATGTATTTGTGTTATATAAACATCATACATCATATATATATACACATACACATAGCCACATAACATATGTATATATATATATGGTTCTATATATACATATATACAGTTATATATATATATATATATGCACATACTATTACATCTATGTATCGAAATCAGACTTTTTTTTTCGGTGAGTTATGAAATCCTCGGAGTTTTTTTTTGCTCAGCTCGAGCTCAGGAAGGGTCAGACTGCCATGTTGATGGCGGCCAACAACGACTTGCCGGTCGTGGCCAAGACTCTGATCATGGGCAATGCCGATGTGAATCAGGCGAAACGCTTCGACCCATCGATGGAGAAATGGTGGGTGAAAAAATCGTCGAAAATTTTTGGTGCCCCCCTAGGAGGGGTAGGTTAGCCACCAACCAGATAAATATTAGTGAAGACCATTCAGAAATGTTTATGAACATTTACAAGGTGGTGCCCCCCAAACGTTATAAATTGGTTTATAAACCCCATTGACTATAGATATATCACCAACAAAAACCATAGTTATTGGACTTATTTGCACCAACTTGGCTATCTAGGGGGCACCGCCTTGTATAATATGGTGCCATGGTAGTTCGTATGGTTTAAGATGGTATGAATGGGAATTTCAGGACCCACTCATGTTAAAATAGAAGTACGGTTAACCAGAGAAGGTCATATTTTTAGGGCATATCCTTTTACATTAGGCCAAAAATATTTGGCAGGTACCTCGATTTTTTAGGTACCTGAAATGGCCATTGGTTTAATATGCTTTAATGCTGATTCTAGTGCTTTTTCATGGGGTTTTTGTCATTTGGACACTCCAGGAACATCATGGAACATCTGGAAAATCTTTGTCAAACACTGAAGAAATGAATAGAACGTTTCGATTTCAATGTAGAACACAGTTTTAAAGGAACATGGTGGCCTTTGGATTGTTTGGACGATTTCGCACGTTGCTGATCAATACTGATGGTTCAGGGCTTTGTTGGATGCCAATCCTCATCGTGGTTCACTAAACTGCTCTATGATAATGTGTGCTCTTTCCGGCATGTCTATGTTCAAGGACTTTCCATCATGATTTTCTGGCTGTTTTACTCATATCCCTGAGATAGCAAGAAACCACCAGTAGAGGGGTCCTGTGTTGACTTACCACCTTGGAAAATCACTGCCCAAACAGCTGCCATGATTCTCATGGCTCAGGCGGTTGTGAAAGTTTGCAAACCAATCTGTCCCCATATCTAGAAACTTCTGTTGGATGTTTATATGTTTGCAGTTTAAAACATAACTATACTAGACCTAGTATAAGCTGAATGGTGACAGAATGGTTGGATTCATTTTGTTCCAGTCCCTTAAATAATCAGCATTCTGTGGTAACCCAATCATGAACAATTCCAAATATAAAACCATAAATTGGTTGGATCGCAACCATGAACCAAATGGTCGATTATTCCCATCCCTGTAATGTTAAACACTCCGAAATGGTCCCAAATATGAGATTTCATCTCCTACTAAACCTTGGTTTCTCGCGGGTGTTTCATCTTAAAAGAAGGGGAGTAATGTGGGTGAAACAATGTCATAAACCATCCCCCAATCACCATAAATAGGTGGTCTAAACCATTCCCAATTGGGTGGTTTATGACATTGTTTCACCCACATTAGCCACAATTATAAAATCAACATCGTTTACCATCATTTTCTCTATATCAGCAGACAACTCTCCCATGGAGAACACACCCAGAAGGTAACCTTGTTGGTTTATAGTTTATAGCATGTTTATGTGTATATTTTGGAAAGACATTCCCAACGTTCCAAGTTTGTGTTGCCAGTTACACAGCCATCAACCAAATCTACCAAGTCATTTTAGCCAAATTATTAAGCTCATGTTCATCTTTATCTTGCAAGTTTATATACCACGTTCATCCTTATCTTCCAAGTTTATATACCATTTCATTTCGCTATATTATATGATATACATATATATATATATATATTCCCAGTTGTTCAAGTGATATACCAAGTTTTTTTCCCATCGAATTTACCATTTCAGGATTCAATCCCCCCAAAAAAAAATCTCAGCCAGGCCAACACCAAGGGCGAAAGTCCGTTGTCCGTCTCCGAGCAGTTGGGCTTCAAAGATGTGGTTGGGGCGACCCAGAGACGGACGAGAGATGTTGTAGTTGTGTAGAATTTCTACTGTAATATGATATGATTTACATATATGTATATAATGTCATTTTATCATAAGACTTAAGAAATATATATATATATATATATTGTGTAATCATACATATATATGTATACGCATCATAATATATATATATATATACATATATATATATATACATCATATAAGGAATGGATCGTCTTAGAAAAATTGAAATCCTGGAAATTATGTGGAAAAAACATATCTAGAATATCCTGGGAAAGCAAGTCGTTTTTTTTGGGGGTGCTATAAAGCATCCCAATTTCAGGGATTTTAATTTTGGGGTACCCAAGTTTGACCTATAGCCCAATTCTTGAAGCAGCTAATCTTCCCTTTTCTGAACGTGCAAGTACTTGGCAAACATATTCCGCTGTGCATGCTTTTGTGACGCCCTGAAAAGTAGAATCAAATGATGGTGAGATAACCAAACTTGCCAATATACATCCGAAAATATATCCACATGTTCATGAGATATACCCTCTGGTAATTTAACGTAGCTATTGAAAATGGCCATTAATAGTTGATTTTCCCATTAAAAATGGTGATTTTCCATAGCTATGTTAGTTTACCAGAGGGTATACCCAATATATTCCAATATCTCTCCGCTTCTCCAAGAACAGATAGCTGCATAATGCTACAGCCCAAGGCAAGGGTCTGGATATGCTGTGACTAAGCTGAGTGCTGAAATGTGGTGGTTCACTCCAGAGTCGTAAGTGGCCATATATATATACATACATACGTATATACATATACATATATACATATACATATATACAATTATATACATATATACATATAATTATTTATATAAATGTATATATATATATATATTTATTTATATACATAATATATCCTCAGTTTGAAGTATATCAGCCCAAAAATAGAAGAAAAGTGGGACACCTGGAAATTATGGGGAACACGTCATCTATGACCTTCTGGAAACACGTATCTATTGCGGGGATGGCTACAGGTTACAGGCAATGACAGGACCCAACTCCAGGATTGGTTAAAAACCAACTTAGCCATGGGGCATCAGCTATAAATCAACATTTTTCATGGATTAAATACGTTTAAATCCCACTTTTCCGCCATTGTTCATGCCCCCGTAAAGTTTCCCATTCCAATATATCGCAGGCTGAACTGCTGAAGAGTGCGGGTGCCTTGCCCCCAAAGGGTGGCAAGAAGAAAGGAAGCCACTCGGACCAAGTGAGCGTGGATACCATACAATGTGGTGCCCCCCCAGTTAAGTCTGTTGGTTTATAATCCCATCAATGTGGGTAAAACAATATTAAACCATCCCCAAAATCACCATACAATAGGTGATATAAACCATTCCCAAATGGGTGGTTTATTATTGTTTTACCCACATTAACTAGTTCGATATCTGTACCATATTAGAGTTTTCCCACCAACTTAGCGGTCGCATTCGGGCAGCACCTTGTTGTCACAGTATGTCAAAGTAATCCAATCCCAACATTTACAGAATCCATCATAATCCATACCCCCCTTGTCTCAACTCTGATTGAGCATTAGATCTCCCTGAATTGTGATTCCTTGGAGGTACAGGCCCATTTCTGGGTCGACTGATACTGTAGTAATCTTGAGTACTCTATAATATTTTCTGATACTGCAGTAATCTTGAGTACTCTATAATATTTTCTGATTTTCTAATGTGTTATTTTTCCATATATTGGGAATAATCATCCCAACTGACTAATATTTTTCCAGAGGGGTTGAAACCACCAACCAGTTTTGCTATCAATGGAAACATGTACAAACCAGCTACAAAATAGTTTGTTTGTTTTTCTTTTTGCCAGGTATTCACCATGATTTAGTTCGATGGTTTACCGAACTTAAAACTGATTATTTTTTTCCTTAGCAAAGCGTCAAATGACCAGAGGGTACAGTAGAGGGGCTTTTTTTGCTACAGCATTTGGATTGTAGGGATTACGACAACTATTTGGGCTATGATCAGCCAAAGTTTTTGTCTTGTGAATTCAAGGTTCGATGTTGTGTTGTTAATTTGTGCAACAAAACATGTATTTGTTCACTTGTTATAAAAGTGGTGTCAAGTTGAATTAGACTCTTTCCTCATTGTATCTTCATGCTTTGATGTACACTCTGGTAATCAGTCTACCCTGGCAATGTCAAATCCATCATTTAAACCTATGCATGGGTGATTTTGCAAGTGAAAGCAATTGACATTTTCCAGCCAGCAATGTTTGCGGGCCAGAGGAGAAACCCCAAGTAGTGGAAGCTACCCCAAGTAGTGGAGGTTTCCAATCAATGGGGGTACTCCAAATCTTTCAAAATTAAACCATGACTTTCTATTGAAACCATTTGAAACCCTTGCTTTTGGGATCCACCATTTTCGGAACCCCCATGTTTGTCCGATATTTTGCGCACAGCCTATTCCCGTACATTCATGGAGCGCCCAGGAAAGTAGCCAGCGAAATCAAGGTGCAGACCTAAAGGGCGGATCCTGGTCCTGGGTCATGTGTGAGGAATCGAACTCAGAAATGACATGGATTCGTCGAATTGTTTTGTTCCTTTTTGGTTAATTAATCCACCAGACAGGGAATCTTTTGGTTAGTTTCATTGGATCGTTTGTATGGTTCCTTGAAGCGAATCATAGGATAACATGCAGCCCAGAATATCAACAATGTGAGGCCCCCCAGTTATAAGTTGGCTTATAAGCCCCAGTAACTATAGTTATAAGCACCATAAACCATAGTTATTGGAGTTATAAACCAACTTAGCTATCTTGGGGGCCTCACATTGAAGAGCTGAGGTTGGGAAGGTGGTTTAACCAATGTTACGACTGAGTTTCCCATTGTAAGCCACCATGACTTCATGGCCGCTGAGGCTGGTATTTGCCGATGGCAACTCTCTGAAGGCTGGCAGGACTAGATGATTTGGTGATGATTTCTAGGTCAATCTTAGATGGATACTTCAATCCTTTAGTCTTTTGGTATTAATGGGAATATCTACGTTCACCAGCAAAGAATTTATTTTTTTGCAGGGTATCTAAGATTGGCAATGATTTGTTGATGTCACGCCTGTTTGTGGACATGTTGCGATAGACCATTGGTGATTTCTCTCGCAGATGACAGTTTCATAAACATCTCAAGCAAAGTAGAGACATAGCCGCCGTAGCCTGCTTTCAGTCTTGTAGAATTCGGCGACAATCTGCTTGCCAAATGGCATCAACATGTTGCTAGCTGCTAGCTTGCACAGAGGAAAAGTGTCGTCAAGTTGGCATTTCTGTATATATATATATATGGGAGCCGTCCGTAAAAGCAGGTCACAAATTTATGAATTGATGCGTTTACTTTGCTTTGCGCGATTGCTAAAACCTGCATCGCGATAGGCTGAGCGATTGGTTGGCGA
>Ga0126342_10016678_pt1 | contig 12776 bp, 11 predicted proteins | sample Cyp1metagenome_FD_92528 | JGI IMG/M metagenome (GOLD analysis project Ga0126342, IMG submission 92528) | Coral microbial communities from Lord Howe Island, Old Settlement Bay, Australia - Cyphastrea 1 metagenome | ecosystem: Host-associated > Invertebrates > Cnidaria > Coral ...
ATATTGAGAGAGCTTGGGGGCCTTTTCAGTCGAAAGCTTTGCTCAGATATCAAGGGATACTGCAAGTGACATTGGAAAAGAGGATGCGCTCAAGATCCCAGCTGCACAGCTCTCGCAAAGTTTATTGTTCCATGCACATGTTGGATGTGCCCAAGTCATTGTCTGCCCTCGAAGTGCCTCTGACTGCTACATGGACTTTTCAGATGTCCATGTCAGATGTAACGCTTTTCGATCAACTAATTTCAGCTTCGAAAGCTGTGCTTCTGAAATCCTGTGAACAATCCTGTGAACGAAAGCTGCAGCCACAGAGGCTTATTTGCTGATCACGTCTCATCGAAACATCAGTTTTGTCTCAAGTGTGAGGGCACCTATTGATGGTTGAGAATGTTGAGAATGTTGAGAATGTTGAGAATGTCCGGGCAAAAGGCTGCACAGAACATTGGGAACATTGGGCGACGCATTCCACTGATGTTTATCCTCGAAGCAACTGAATCAGATTTTGTTCCACCTGTGGCAATGACTTCCGCAGATTTGTTGTGGATGATGATTTTGCTCTCGACCATAGTTCGACGATTTCAAAAACCAAGGAGAGCGCATCAAGTTTGCAGTTGATTGGGACCGTGCATTGTAAGCTCTATGTGACAATTAAAACAGCAAAAAAAGAAAACAAAAGTCACAAGTCACAAGTGATTTCTCTTAGATTTGCATCGATCCCAGGCGATTTGGATCGATTCCAGGCTTTAAGCTTTGAGTCTTGCACCAGCGACACGCAGCTGCTGAGCCAAATGCTGAGCCAAAGAAAGTGGTGCAGGGAAATTGCTCGACGAAGCACGTTGGGACTCACTTCGTTCAAATCTCTGGATTTTTCAAAGTTTGATCCTGAGACAATTCAACTTGTTGTAGTCGAGAGTCGGAGAATGCAGAGAAGCCTTTTTCAAACTCACGAACAGATAGTTTTCCCTCTTTTACCGCCATCAATGTGCCAGATTTTGCAACTTCGGTCACATGCACAGCAATAATTTCTGGGTGCCACGGATGCGAAGCCAGAGCAGATGCCGGGTGTTGGAAAGTTACAAGTCCGTCGGAAACTTTGGACAGTTTGGTGATCGACAAAGGACACTGACACGAGTGACACGAGTGACACGAGTGACGGGTGGTGGCATCACTGATATGGCGCTTATGGGCTGTGGCCAATGTGGCCAATGTGGCATCGCTGGGATCCATGATCCGATCTTAGAGGATCGCAAGGCCTTTTATGGCTTGGATCATTTGGATCATGTGGACTGTAAATCTTGTGGACGTCGACTTTTCAAAATTGGCTCACGTTTTCAAGACCGAATGCTTCAGCGGCTGGAAATTTGGTAACGAAGTGAAAATAAAATGCGACATTGCTGCAAATGTCACTCGATTGGCGAGTTCAGCTGGATTTCGATCGTGTCATGGACGGGAATGATGCGCATTGGCATAGCTGTGAAGCTGCAAACATGTGAAAACAGGATAGCTGTGAATCTTTTGAGGTTTGGAACGATTCATATCCTTCCATTGTTGGTGGTATCAACTCATCCTGGTCGACGCGCGACGGGTCAAATGGGTGAAGTTAAAGTGCCTCCAGCTCGAAATGTTTGACAATCAGCTAAGTCCATAGCTGCGTTGACTCCCTGAATCTGAATCATCCTGAATCACGGAAGCTTCAAAACTTCGAGAAGTTGAAACTGCCAAGAAGTTTCTGAGCAAGGCATCACTGGCCGTCGGCAGAAAGTGTTTCAGTAGTTTCAGTACAAAGCGAAACTTTTTGCTCCAGGCAGTTCCAAGCTTCAATGCCGAGCTTTGTGATTTTGCATTGATGGAGCCAAGGATAGTGAGATGTCACCTGCCTGTGTAGCCTGTGTACGTACAAATGTTACAAAGGTCTCTCCGGATTTTGGATGTTTAAGCCTAAGCCATCGAAATGATTGCCGCCATGCAGATGTGCGCAACTTTGCGACTTCGTTGATCGCTGTGGTGCATTTTCAAGCCACCAAGAGGAAGAGGCTGACAGGCTGACAGGCTGACAGGCTGACAGGCTGAAACTCCAACAGGTGGCGACCACTCAGTGACGGTGCGGATCCATCTGGATGCCAGGTGCGCCTTGAGCACTCCAAAGGTGAGAGAGGTGTCCACGATGCCAGATTAACTGATTAAGCATACTTAGCTTAGCTGGCTTAGCTTCAATGTATTGGGCACCGCACGTATTTTCACCTAGCAAAATCACAGACCTGTGTGGAATACGAAAGCCACACTTCCAGTCACACTGTGTCAAGCGAAGTAGGTGCGGCCGCAGCGTTTTTTCCAGCTCTTAACGTTAAAGCTGCTTGACGCAACAAAGAGCGTTGCCAATTTTACCTTAGGTGTCACCGTGTCACCTTTGATGTTTTGAATGCGGCTCGAGTGGTCACCTGCGCATGTCGATGCGCTTCTCCCCAGAAGCGCAAAGCAATGGTAACCGCTCTGTCAGTAAAGGTGCACTGTACACAGCACCGGCAACACCTTTTCGGTGTCGGCAGCCAGCGCAGCAAGCGCAGCCGGTTCCCGTCAAAACCTTTGCTGCCCGCACTGCCCACAGTCAGACTGTCAAAACCTATGGTGCACACCATCTTGGAGATAGGTGCAGACGGTGCAGACATCTCCCGAAAGTCTCCAAGTTGTTTGCCAAACATCACATTGATGTCATCTGTTCACTCAAAACCAGGAGCTTTTTCTGCGTAGCCAAGCCATGATCCCAACAGATGCAGTTCTCCTTTCTCCATGTTTGATTCCAGAACATTGGAAGCATTTTGGCACAGTACCATTTGGCACATTCCATTGCTTCACAAATGTTTTCCTGATGTGTACCAAGTGTTTTCAGAGTGTTTTCCGTTTAGTCTGTAAAATGATGGCGCGCCAATCCATTGATGTCAGGCCCAAGAGTGACGTGCTAAAGCTGAAGTTGCTCCAGTGGAAGTTGATTGGAAGCTGATTCCATGAGGATCCAGACATTTTATTTCCATAAATAGAGCTTCCAAAGCTTCCAGAGCTTTTCATTTCCTTCCAAGGACTCCAATGAGTCCATCAGCAAACTGCCCGAATTTCGATGTCAGCAATTTCCTTCGATTTTGGAGCACCGTCAGAGCACAGAACAGGTGAAAACAGAGCTCCTCGTGACAACGTCGGTGTGACGATGTCAAAATCGAATGCCAAACATGCGAAGTATACACAGTTTCCCAATTATTTGTCGCAGTTGCCTTTACAGATCAGCGTTTCCATTTTAGATATCGCTGCGCCAAGAGAGGTTTGTCCAGTTTTTGCACGTTCTGAAATTGCTTTGTCTCCGCATTTGTCAGAGCAAGATGTGGCAAGCCTTCAAAAACTTCGATGGGATCACTTTCGACCGAAGGCTACGGCAAGTTCGCAGTCCAGGATTTTCCAATCCTTACAAGTGACATCAGTGACATCAGTGACATCCGATTTCCTCGTAGATGTTTCAGTGCTGGGCTTCAGACGGAACGCTTTCAGAAACACTATGATTTTCTTGCCAGAGATCTCTCCTGCCAAGATGAGCCAAGTTGTTTCAGTTCTTTCATTTAAGTTTCGTCCATGACTTTCCCGTCTGCTTTGAGCATGGTTTGAGAAGTCCATGTTCGCCATGTTCGCTGCGTCTATTGCGTTCCCCTCCAAGTGCCAGGTCACCGTCTCGACCTTCCGAGACTCCCGGAGCTGCCGAAGCGGAAATTCCTTCAGACGTTGGCGTTGCCGTCCGTGCCACGTGCCGAACGTGCAAGCAGACAGCACTCCGCAAAGCAGAGAAACGAGAGAAACGTTGATGGCAATTTCACTCCGAAAATGGACCAAAGCATCCAAAGCTGCCGAAAATCATCTCCTCAGATCCAGAGAATCACAGTTCCGCTGAAATTTCGACCCTAACGTGAGCGGCTTCGCGAATCCCAAGCCCATCAGCAGCAATGTGAGCTAACTCAAACAACTGCAGTTTCCCAGTTGCCAAATATCACAAATCACATGGCTGACATGATTGTTTTGCGGCAGACTTTCGCCAGACTTTCGCCCAAAAGTGTCATGTTTTCAATGTTTCCTTCCAGATGTGGGGATGAATCCAGCTCAAGCTGCACACGAAGCCCAGTCACAGAAACAGATAAAGGATGAAAAGATATGAAAAGATGAACATCAGCAGCGGATGAACTGCTCACCAAGTTGTGCCCACAAGAGGGGCAAGATCCTGGAGCCAAGCGACGTTCTGCAACTCTTTAATAGATCATTTGGCCATGTCAAGGATGTCAAGGATGTCACCGATTCAGATTCTTTTCAGACTTTAAATAAGATTTTGGTGAAGGCCGTGAAGGCCCCAAGTTCTTTCAGCGGTTTGAGATGTCAAGAATGGCCAGACCGAGAGAATCTCAAGTTCATCTCAACTACAAGTTGGTCATTAGAATTAAATCTCAGGGCGCAATTTTCAGCCTCAAACATTTGAACCTGAAAGCTCTTCCAACTTGTGAGCGGCCACGAAGAATGCCACGACTTGAAGCTTGCCGAGCTGCCATATGTTTCTCTGCAGTTTGTGACGGTTGTGCCCTTCAACATCTTTCAACCGCTTCAACCCTTCCAACCCTTCGCCGTTTCAATCCTTCAGGTTTTCCTCGCTGTGAGTTGTCTAGAGTCAAAGATTTCAGGCCGCAGCTGTTCAGCACACTGAAAGTGTCATTGAAAGACTCATGCCTTACCGGCCGCTTTAAGTATCTTTCAGTGTCACTCTTCAGGTCACTCAGTTGAGCAATTTACTGAGCTTTCATCGCCGTGCTCGTGGTGCTCCAGGTTGGGTCCTCGCAGGAGCAGCCGGTCAAAGATTTTGTGCAGAGTGGCTTCAGAGTAACGGTGCCCAAGACATGAGAGCCTGCATTGCTTCAGAGGCAGCGATAGCTTCCGATAGCTTAGTAACATCCAAATGCCAAGCCTGCCAAGAATGAGAAGCTTGAGCCCAGCCTCGTTGAAGTCACCCCCCTGGTGAGAGCATCCACTTCACTGATAGTTGTTTGTTAAGCGACCTGGCTCTTTGTGACACACGAATTCAAATGCAACCAGGATTGCCTCGAAACGCGGAGAACCCGACATGGGTCTCACTTCATGTGAAGCGAAAGAATGCCGTTTGCTCTTGACCGGGACTAGAGTAGGACCGCAGCAGACTAAGAGCCTGAATCGCTTGATGCATGGTTGTAAAGCTCTTCGTGTTGCAGTCCTTCGAAAGCACCAAGAACTTGAAAAAGTGTGGCCCCTGGCATTGGAATGTTTATGTTCACTAAGCACCCGACTGCAAGTTAAACCTTCGAGGAGACAACGTTTTAGCTACAGCAGCCACAGTGTAGATGGTATTTTTCCTGGGATTTGCCCGAAATTGTTGTTGAAAATGTCTGACAAAACATCTAAAACATTGCAGCGGATGCTTTGTAGGGCTCCGGGTCCAAAAGTGCCTTAAAACCCCGCACTGTGCGCTGTCGAGCACTGTGCAACCCTCGGTACCTGAAGGTCCTGGCAGTGGTGGTGCCAGCCATGCACCGTGCGATTGTTTGAGTGAGAATCAATGACTCCAATGACTCCAATGACTCCAAGGATGCATGATGTGACACATGTGACACATGTGTCAAGCATTCCTCGCAGAGCTGTTTACCATAACGACGCCTGACACATCATGCCGTCACAGTTGATTGAATGATTCAGGTGTGTTAGAAAGCAGATGTTCTGAACTCCAGAAATGTGTTGCTCTTGGGCCGTGCAGGGAACCAATTTTGAAAGTTACGAAGTTTGACGAGCTTTTGAAATGCCTCAAATGTTGCAGGTCCAAATTCCCCACAAAGCATTTCGCAGACAGTCAAGTGTTGTCCTTTTTTGCCGCGCATTTCAGGATGGCACCGACCAGGGACAACTTGCCAAAGATGGAGGAACAAAGAACTGCATCCAGTGTGTGGATGCAAGACGCATAACCGAAGACATGGAGAGAGAAGACGAGAGAAAAAGTGAAGTTCTTGAAGGTCGCGGGTGTCATAGCGGGTGCCATTGGTGTCGGTGTCGGTGTCATAGGTGTCAGAGCAGGTCCCGAGACTCACCAAGATCACTGAGAAAGTTGAAAATGCGGAGCTAAAAGTTGGTGGAAAAAGCGGTAGTCGGTCAAATGTTGAGAAAAGACGCCGTTGGCCACTCTTTCAAAAGCTCTTCCAAGCTCTTCGCAGTGGGATTGTCTTCCAGGTGCTGATTGCTCATGATGCTCATGCTCATGCTCATGTTGCTCACGCCAGCAGCTGTAGCACCCTATGCAGCCAGTGTAGCACAGGCACATCATGCAGTCATCTAAAGCCTAGGAGTTGCACCAGAAGTTGCCGACGTCTCCAATGAAGGAGCGGAAGAACGTGCCAAAAGTGCCGAACGTTCGCCCCAGCCGTGGAGTTTTGGCGTTGTCGACTGGAGCTGCCAGATGATCCAAAGAACTCTGTGGTTTTTCAGTGCCGCCACGACTCCCACGACTCCCAGGGTTTGTCCCTCACAGCTTGGTCCATGGTCCATCTTGGTCCCTGGGAAATTGCCATCAATGGGCCAAAAAGTAAGCCGAGGTGATCAAGGGTCAGAAATCAGAGAGCCAAGTGAAAGATGTGAAAGATACCCCATGATGTGAAACACATTCAATTCTTATCTTCGAATTTATCGCCAAATTCCTGCCAATGTCTGAGTAGCAATCCCTGCAATCTGAGGCAGTAGGATTTTTATCTCAATGACGGAAGAACATGGAAGAGATCGATTCGCACTGAAACTCCCAAAAGGCCCTGAAGGCCCCGGAGGCCCAAAAGGCCTCGAAGGCCCAGAAGGCCTGGCGCCAAGTGCAGCCGCCTCGTCCATCGATGCCATCGACCTCGATGACCTGGCAGATGTCCAGCTGTGGGATTCCAATTCCATGTGCCAAGCTGTGCCAAGTCTCCAACAGCTAAGCAACAGCTTCAACAGCTAAGCAACAGCTAAGCAACCGCTATGTCAACACTCATTCAGATTCGTGTCATGTGAACCCGAGCCAGACCGCGCCACCCCGCCAGATTCCATTACAGCGCTTGCCACTTTCCTTAAGATTCGCTGGGACTGCGAGCATTACTTGCCACCTCTGCCTGTGCGAGGTGCAGACACCAAAGTATCCAAAGTGCTAGACCCTGTCCTAGGTGAAAATTGCAGCTGTAGCAATTGTCAGGTCAGTGTCAGGTAGATGAAGTAGATGAAGTAGATCAAGTAGATCAAGGTGTCAACGTCAGAGAGAGCCGAGCAAATCAGGACAGAAATCTGGACGGTGGGAGAAGTGCTCTGCGAAGTGCCCTACAAAGTGCTTGCGTGAGAAGCTTAGCATCGCCATTCCATAGCAATCACCGCATTCCTGGCATTCCTGGCATTCCTGGCCCCGAGCTCGGCACAGACATGTGGCTCTTGCAGAGCCGACCCTCAATCCCTCCAGTTGCACTAGCTGTATCTAGCTGTACCAGTAGCTGTACCAGTAGCTGTACCAGTAGCTGTACCAGTAGCTGTACCAGCTATATGATTTTGACCAAGTACCAAGGAAAATGTGCGAAATGTGTTTTGACCTTCCCATGCTCGATTCCAATGAGTTTTCAAGGCAGACGAGTTTGCCACGATGGAATGTTCAATGTTTGTCGATCAATTTCTCGAGTGAGGCAGGTATGTGTATCCAATGCCGTCAAAGATGTACACGTTCAAAGCTTCACGTTTTGCTGCCTCAAACTACTGAATTTCTCGAAAGATGCGAAAGGTTTCGATGTGCGAAAAGGGAGACGAGACACCTCGGGCCTCACAAGCGTCATGAGCACGAGCCTCACAGCTAGTGCTAGTCAAGCTAGTCCAGCTAGTCAGTGGGACTCCAAAATGTCGTGAGGTTTCGGATGGTGTAGGTCGATTGCAGATTCGAGCGACATATCTCTCTGTGACACATTCGCTCCAAAGACTGACCTGTAACATAGTCGATCCGATGGACATGGACAAACGACACCAGAAAAAAAGAGCTGGTCTGCACAGCCGAGACAGAAGCAGAAGAGTGTCAGACCATGTCAGACCTGCACTGAATTTGAACTTGTCATAACTCTTCATTCTTCATAACTCTTCATGAATTCCGTAGACCCACGGCAGACACTCTGATGAATTCCGCTGTTGTTTTCATTCCTGACAATTGATGTGTGTAGATTTTGTTTGATCTTAATTTGCACATTTTGACATATTTTGACAATTGGTAAAGCAGCCATTTTGCTCTCAACCCTCCTTTCAGCTTCACAGCAGTCCTTACAGTGCCTTACAGGACAAATGAATCAGCTCAGTACCAGCCAACAAAGCTCAGCATTGGTCTACTACATGTAGTCGTTAATGGTGGTTAAGAAAAATAATGTATGACTTAAACGCAGAAAACTCCACACATTTCAACATTTGCATTTAGTATTCCATAGTATTCCGCATCGCCAGGGATTTGCTGCAGGAATTTTGAGGCGCTGAGCCACCTGAAGTGAAGGTGACGGAAGGTTCAGATGACAGAAGCAGATGTTTTTCGTAAAAGCGCACTATAGCGCACTAGACGTTCCAAAGACTTAGTCGCCGCATTGCATTAAATCCCTGATAGTATGAGATAGTCAGAGTACTGTCAAACAGCAGACCAATATCAGACCAATAAAGGAAGATAAATCACATCATTTGGGGCCTCGTTGGACCTGCTTTTGGGCGACGCTTTCGCACCATTTTTTATCGAAGGTTTGCGGTCAGGTCACATCACATGTCACATGTCACCGGTTTTGCTTTGCCTCGGTCAGGCCAGGTTCAATGATTGATGCTGGCAACTCTGCAACCTATGGCGCCATCTCGGCTGCTCCTACCGTCTCAACTTTGACACTGCTTTCTGGTCGACACCCGAGTCTAAGCGGCAAACTGATGCAAAGAGAATAAAGAGACTATTCAGAGTGGAATCCAATTAGAGACATTTCGAGACATTTCGAGACTATTCGTCCAAATAATTTCAGAGTGACCAGGTCATGTCAGGTGCCAGGCAGTGCCACGGTCGACTTGTTCAGAAATGAATGTGGGCTGGTAGGAGTTGACATCCTAATTATGTATTCCTATGTTGGCAAGATGGTAGCAAGATGTTGGTACTGTAGCTGCTTGAATTGATTCAATTGATTCAATATGATTCAATTGATTCAATTGATTCAAGCGTCCTAGAAGCTTCATCTCAACAAGTTCACGCACGCCAGGATGCTTGCGAAGGAGTTGAAGACGGCTGTGGACAAAGTGGTGGAAGCGAATCCATGCTTGTCCGCCCGTGTGGTGAATAAAGACAACCGGATGTTGCTTGAACCTGGAGTTCACAAAGATATCTTCTTTCGAGTGGTTGATCCACCCAAGGAATGCCCATTGATTGGCAGCTTGGATTTGAAAGGCAAACTTCAATTTCTCCAGAACCTGGAGCAGAATTTTACAAATCCGGGAACAGCAATGAACACCATCAAAAGTGGATGTCAAGTTTTCTTGGTGGAGTTGATGACCTTTCCGGAGCCTTATGTTTGCTTCGTGATCCACTTGTCGCACTTGGTGGGGGATGCGAAGACGTTGTATGACATCGTGAGTCAGTTGAATGCCATCTTAGCTGGGCGACAAATTGAAGCTCTTGACTGGGAATGTCCAGCTCGAAACAATTTTGAGTTGCTTCCGTTGTCTTTAAAGGATCGACAAAAAGTGATCAATTGGGGCTGCTTTGGCTGGCTCGGACAGCTACTGTTTGGTCCTAAGCGTCAGAATCACGTGTCCTTGCTGTCTAAGAGCCAAATTGAACAAGAGAAGGAACGACAGAAGACCTCCAAGAGTAAGTTCCTGTCATCCAACGATATCATCACTGCTGCCCTGAGCCGATCCATCAAGAATTCCTACGTCATGAACGTTGCAGTGAACATGCGAAACAAGGCTGGTGTGCCTGGAAATGTGGCTGGAAATTATTGGCATTCGGTTCCCATGGATCACCAAGCCGCCGCAGATCCCAATACAATCAGAGAATTTCTGCCGAAATTGGAGTATTACAAGGATGGTGAAGTTCCCTGTTGGCCGAAGCCTTAGTTATCACTTAGTTATCTTGGTTGATTCTTTTTTTTGCTTTACTTCTGCATTTTTCCTATCATTTTCTTGGCTTTGAGGCTTTCAGTGTCACACTTGCAACGGCTTTCATGCATGCAGTCCCTATTTTCCAGGCTTGCATCAAATGAATCCTTGTCTCCAAACCCTGGTGATTCTAGTATATTCTAGTCATCACGTTATTTGTTTCAACCTCCTTGATATGTGGTCCAAATGTGTTCATTCAGAATCATTCACAGGTTTGAGGTCTCAAGATGTCTCAAGTAAAAGAGATAGTCTGAAATCAAGTAGTTACGTGTATCATGGAGCATTTGGTTTTTGGGTAAGTTTCAGGATTTTCCACAGTTCCTTCATATTTCTTTCATTTCGCCGTCATTTCCTAGCCGTTTTTCCGTTTCTTTCGGGGCTGAGGCCCTTCTTTCGGGGCCGCTACAGCTTCATCACCAACTGGACCAGTTTTACAACGCCATTCCAAGCGAGAGCCTCAAAACGTTTCAAATCGTTTGTTAACGTGTGAGGAAAAACAGGGAAAAAAGGACGAGAATATGTCTATGACACGGGCTTTAGAAGTATGTCTATAGGATATTCATGGCTATTATACTACTATATTGTATGTATAATTCTATATGATATATGTAGATTGCAAACATTTTTTGATTTTTTTCCAGGTGGAGGGCTTGACCTTGGACTGTCACGCGGTACATGGAAACTTCCTGCGGGAGAACCCGACCAACGTGGCTGTGGTGTTCCACTGCGCCAAAGACACGATGGCTTTGAGTCACAATGTGCCAGCCACCAACATCGATCCAACTGGCCTAGGCCTCCGGCTGGTCAGATCGGGTATCAGGATGATATCAGGATAATATCAGGATAATATCAGGATGATATCAGGATAATATCAGGATAATATCAGGATAATATCAGGATAATATCAGGATGATATCAGGATAATATAAGGATAATATCAGGATAATATCAGGATGATATCAGGATAATATCAGGATAATATCAGGATAATCAAGATCGGGGCAAACTCAAACATCGACTGTTTTGATGTGACCTGGGAGTGTTTCAGTGTGCAGGTGCCATATGCCAATGAGAGGCGGAGCAGTTTGAGTCTTTGATATCAAATTTGTCAAATGCAGCGACGCTGATCTGCGACACATTGAGTTCAGGTCAAGGAATCAAGGACTTTTGAGGGCCGAATGGCAAGTTTTTCGTGGAAAAAATGGGAGCACAATGCTTGACATGAACATCTCAGTACCAGCAAGTGAATGCACAGAAGCATCGAAGCATCCTTGAGTCTTGGATGATCTTGTCATATCTTATCATCAATCGGGTCACCACATTCAAATTGTTTCAAATTGTTTTCTAGCTCGAAGGCTCTGAGAAGTGCAGAATCGGCTTCACTACGCGGGTTTGTACAGCAAGGCTGTGCTACAAAGGAAAAACACCGATCTCGCATGATGACACTTCTAGTACTTCTCTAATATCCAATGTTCACAAATGTTCACGTGGAATGTTGAAAGACATTTGAAAGTCTTCCGACAAAGTCTTGTTTGTGCAAACAACATGCAACAGTCCAACACGCGACGTTCATGACTTTCCTCATGAGACCTGAGATGAAACTGTTCAAACAATTTCAAGCTGTTCAAACTGTTCAAACAATTTCAAACTGTTCAAACTGTTCAAACAATTTCAAACTGTTCAAACTGTTCAAACAATTTCAAACTGTTCAAACTGTTCAAACAATTTCAAACTGTTCAAACTGCTCAAACAATTTCAAACAATTTCAAACTGTTCAAACAATTTCAAACTGTTCAAACTGTTCAAACTGCTCAAACTGTTCAAACAATTTCAAACTGTTCAAACAATTTCAAACTGTTCCAACTGTTCAAACAATTTCAAACTGTTCAAACTGTTCAAACAATTTCAAACTGTTCCAACTGTTCAAACAATTTCAAACTGTTCAAACTGTTCAAACAATTTCAAACTGTTCAAACTGCTCAAACAATTTCAAACTGTTCAAACTGTTCAAACAATTTCAAACTGTTCAAACTGTTCAAACAATTTCAAACTGTTCAAACTGCTCAAACAATTTCAAACTGTTCAAACTGTTCAAACAATTTCAAGCTGTTCAAACTGTTCAAACAATTTCAAACTGTTCAAACTGTTCAAACAATTTCAAACTGTTCAAACTGTTCAAACTGTTTCAAACTGTTCAAACTGTTCAAACTGCTTGCAAACTGTTCAAACAATTTCAAACTGTTCAAACTGTTCAAACAATTTCAAACTGTTCAAACTGTTCAAACTGTTCAAACAATTCAAACAATTTCAAACTGTTCAAACTGTTCAAACTGGTCAAACTGTTCAAACTGTTCAAACTGTTCAAACTGTTCAAACTGTTCAAACTGTTCAAACTGTTCAAACAAATTCAAACTGTTCAAACTGTTCAAATGTTCAAACAATTTCAAACTGTTCAAACTGTTCAAACAATTTCAAACTGTTCAAACAATTTCAAACAGTTTCAAACTGTTCAAACAATTTCAAACTGTTCAAGCTGTTCAAACTGTTCAAACTGTTCAAACTGCTCAAACAATTTC
>Ga0126342_10016679_pt1 | contig 12776 bp, 12 predicted proteins | sample Cyp1metagenome_FD_92528 | JGI IMG/M metagenome (GOLD analysis project Ga0126342, IMG submission 92528) | Coral microbial communities from Lord Howe Island, Old Settlement Bay, Australia - Cyphastrea 1 metagenome | ecosystem: Host-associated > Invertebrates > Cnidaria > Coral ...
ACATACATAACATACATAACATACATAACATACATAACATACATAACATACATAACATACATAACATACATAACATACATAACATACATAACATACAATACATACATAACATACATAACATACATAACATACAATACATACAATACATACAATACATACAATACATACAATACATACAATACATACAATACATACAATACATACATACATACATACATACAATACATACAATACATACATACATACATACATACATACATACATACATACATACATACATACATACATACATACATTACATACATACATACATACATACATTACATACATACATACATTACATACATTAAATACATTACATACATTAAATACATTAAATACATTACATACATTACATACATTACATACATTACATACATTACATACATTACATACATTACATACATTACATACATTACATACATTACATACATTAATACTTACATACATACATACATACATACATACATATATACATACATACATACATACATACATACATTACATAACATTACTTACATACATTACATACATATATATATATATATGTGTATACATACATACATGTATGGGCCAGGCGGCCAGTATGGGTGTGTGTGTGTGTTGTACATTGTATACATCCGTTCAGGCCTCAATTTGATTAATGCTTATAAATATACTCGAAACGAGTTCATCTGTGTCTTTAGAGTCACCAACAGGGGGGCAATTTCGCTGAATGAAGTGCCCAATATGGCCATTCGTACTTGAGTTGTCGTTCTCATCCGCAGCTGCCCAGTGACGTGGCACAGCTCACAATAGAACCAGCCCCAAATAGAAAAAACATTGGGGCTATTGTGTATACATCATCCCAATCGCTCCTGGTCTTCGCGGCATTGCAATATGAAACACCCAGGGACCCAGCCGATTTCTCCAGGTAATGGTGAAAAAGAAGCACCAGCCGAGTGGGGCCATATCACCAACTTGACTATTTTGACCCTTTTTTTTCCATGTGTAAAATCCGTTTGAAAATCACTACGTGCGCACTAAGAACTAAAAAATCGATGTAAAACCAGTTTTCATTTTTTTAAATCACAACAACAGCCTCACTAAAAAAACGAAGCTTCCACTGAGAAGACTTCATGAAAACCTACCGCTTCCCATACCTATCCAGCCTGAGAGATGTTCTCAATGTTCTTTGCAGAGAGCCGGAAATTCAGATCGCCTTGCGTAAGCAAAGAGGCACAAATCGTCTGAGAACATGTTTGAACCGTGTTTGAACCCCTTGTTGCTCAGAAATTCAAAACCCGTCATTGTTCAACCCAATTTTCATGAAACCTGAAAATATGTCCAGTTTTTTAATTTAAACATTGCAGGCTGTGCTATATTTCACATCCTTCGGGGCAAATCACAATGGGCCGGATGCGCACGGCCGAAGGAGACCAAAGTTTGAAAAATGCGGCAACGATAGACCATATGTTGAGGGAATGGGAAAAAAGTAAAAAGGAAAACAGAAATAATGGGCGTGTAACAAAAACATATATATATATATATGAGAAAGAAAGAAGGAAAGTAAGAAAGAAAAATATATTTATATATATATACATTTGACAGGGGCTTTAGAGGCTACTCCGCGCGAGAAGTGTCATTGACGTAGGCAGGTCTGTACCTCGTCAACTCGAATGTCCGCGCCGAAGCTGTGAGTGAAAGTTCCTCCGTGAGAAAGCATCCCTGAGTAAAAGTATTTGTGTGTAAAAGCATCTCTGTGTAAATCATCTATGTGTGGAAACGCCTGTGTAAAAACACGGCTTTGTTAACAGCATTTCTGGGTGAAAGCACCTGTGTGCAAAAGCATGTTTTTGGTAAAGGCATTCTGTGTAAAAGCACCTGCTGTAAAAGCATCCCTGTGTCTAAGCATCCCTCTGTGTAAAAGCATCTGTGGGCGATATTGTGCATTGTTCTGGTGCTAGAATTTCTACGCCGCGTAATACTTGCGCAAAATTTGTTCTTATTTGAAACATTTTGCAGCTAACGCCTGTAGGCTGCATGGTATGATGCAACATGCGTACATTGCACGGCACTTTGCCATTGCACAATATTTTGCTGCGGTGCAAAGCTAGTCTCTGCAAATTGCATGATGTTTGCAGCATTTTAGAACTAGCATCTGCAAACCGTGTTTTAATTTTGCAGCGTTGTGAAGCAGAAAAAAAACATAAACTGGAGAATGCTTGCAGCATGTCGAAACCAAACACATCGATTGCATGGTATGTACAGCATACTGGGGCTAAAATCTGTGCATCGTATGGTGCTGGCAGCATTTTGCAATTCTCACTTGTAAACCACATGGTATTTGCAGCAGTTTGAAATTAAATGAAATTAACAATTGCAAATTGGATGCAATCTTGCGGCTTTCTGAAGCGCAAAGCTGCACGTGGCATCGTATTTGCGACATGTTTAAATTACCACCTGAACATTGCACATACTTGCATGGTGCTTGCAGCATGTTGCAGCTAAAATCTGTGAACTGCACGGTGCTTGCGACATTTTGTAACCCACACTTGCAAATTTTCTGGGTCTTGCAGCACTTCAAAAGTAACATGTGTAAACTGAAAGGCCTTTGCAACATTTTGGAGATAGACCTTCGTTTCTTTCTTCCTGCCGTCCTTCCTTCCTTCCCTCCCTCGCTCCTTTTTCCCTCCCTTCAGCCAACACGATTTCCTTCTTTTTTATGCTAATACTGTTTGTTTTGAGACCTATGCGTGAGAGTCTCCGTGCAAGCATAGCATGCAGCAAGTACGTTAACTCCTCTAGTGAGCAGCCCACAGCCCTGGTTGCTGCATGGCATCAAGGAATGTTCACAACATACTTGTTTCGGTAGAAGCATCGTAGTAAGTACCTTAACTTCTACTAGTAAGTACGTTAACTCCCCAACCCTGCAAACGCAATGCCATCGTCATCGTTATCATCACCATATCATCATCGCCATCACAATCACCATCACCACCACCACCACCACCATCAGCATCAGCATCAGCATCAGCATCATCATCATCATCATCATCATCATCACCATCATCATCATCATCCTCATCATCATCATCATCGTCATCGTCATCGTCATCATCATCATCATCATCATCATCGTCATCATCATCATCATCATCAGCAGCAGCAGCAGCAGCGCCGCTGCCGCCGCCGTGGTCGTCGTCGTCGTCGCCATCACCAGCAGTAATGATCGTCAGCACGACAATAGGGTGGAACCGTCAAAAATTACTGTACCACATGCATGGTGTGAACAACCAAGAAAACAGTCGGGGCTTGAGTGACACGCATTGAAATGTCACCGGGACACAGCTAACGCAATCAGCAGCCACTAAGCCACCACCGAGGCACCACAGAGACACCACGGGGACGCACCCCGGCCAACGGCGCCCGTCCGCGTTTAGAGTTGACAACCCCAAGCTATCGCTATTGGGAAACTATGATTTCCTTCATTTACAGGGACAACACAAACCTATCAGGTTGGGAGCCCCAGTTCTGAGCTGGTTTATAAACCCCATCAACCATAGTTGTATCCCCCATAAACCTTAGTTAACCAAGTTATTTTCACCAACTTAGCTATCGTAAACCGGGGCCTCATCTTGTACCACCTTGTCCGTCAACAAAAAACGTCTGGAACACAAACCTTCTTGGGGTACCAATGGGATTCAATGAAGGTATTGATCACATTAACTTCAATTCAATCCCATTTGAATCCCATTAATTAAAGCCAATTAAATCCCATGGAAAATACCATGAATATCCCACTAAATTCCATTTGAGTCCCATTAAATCCCATGAAATCCCAGTAGTATCCCATTAAATCCTTTTTTTTTGGTGCGAACAAACCGCATCTTCCTTTGAAGTCCAACGTCAAGACACCAAAGAGGAGCACCGCATTAGGCTCAGGTCCTAACTCGAACTTTTCGGCCGCACAGAACCTTAGTGGAGTAAGAGAGAAATGACCAATTCTGGGGGGTTAGTCGGATAAAAAATAGGATTTACCCTCTGGTTATTTAACATAGCCATGGGATTTAATGGGATTTAATGGTGGTTTAATGGGATTTAATGGGATTTAATAGAATTTACCCTCTGGTTATTTAACAGTTCGCCATGGAAAATCACCATTTTTAAGTTCGGTAAACCATCTATGAATGGGCCATCAACAAACCATGGCCATGTTAGTCATAACCAGGCCGGGTAAGAGGATTTAATGGAACCAATAGTTGGGTATAACCATGGGATTTCAGGGATTCTGTGATGGGATTTTTTGACGCGGGAACTGTGATGGGATATGGGATACCCTCTGGCAATTTAACATAGCTATTGAAAATCACCATTTTTAATGGGTAAATCCACTATAAATGGCCATTTTCGATAGCTATGTTAAATTACCAGAGGGTATGATTGGGAAATATGATGAGATAATGAGGAGATATTGAGGACACTCAATGGAATATGATGAGATTTTAAAAAAATGCAATTTGATGGGAACATAATTAAATAATTGGGATGTAGTTATTTCATATCATGGGAATATAGCTATCAAACATTGTGATCTAACCCTCAAACATTCGGAATTGGCAGGATGTTAATGTGGATATCTTGGAATATACCCTCTGGTTATTTAACATAGCCATGGAAAATTGCCCATTTATAGATGATGTTCCCATGAAAACCTCCATTTATAAGGGATGTTCCATGGCTATGTTAAATAACCAGATGGTATATAAGGGGCTTTATAACCATGAGCACGGGATATTTTATGGGATGTGATGGAATATGATGAAGCTTCAACAAGGGGATTTCTTCAGGCCAACCTATGGCTTTGCATGGAAATTCTGGGGATGTTTGAAAAAAATCCACAGGTGGATGTCATCATTTTCGCATTTTCGCCATCATTTCGGTAGCCGCATGTAGCCGCATACCCTTGACCTGTCGGTAGCTTGAGATTATCTCATTGGTAAATTGGATCTGTCTGATTCCCTCTGTTGGTAGCCTGGCTGTCATTGGGATTGGGATCAATGTCAAAGACAGCTAGTTGGGTAACTACCAGCAACATGTACACAATGTACAGTGTATCAACCAGCAATTTTCGAATCTATTCAAATGGTCATCCACAGGTTTCCACCATGTTTACATCACCTGTTCGGAGTGCTCACCACTATTGAAGCACCAATTCAAGGAGATTGTTTGCCAGATTTCAACAGCAATTCTCCCAATTCATCAATTCATGGGGAAAATACGCAAAAAATTGCCACTTGGGATGAACTTGTCATTTTTACCTCAAAAAACGTCAGGGCCCAAGAATCCCACCAACAAATCGATCCGCCAGTAACGAAAACCGCAACTCCCAGTGGGAAGAGTTCACTGGAAAAAACCTCACAGGATCTACGTGACGTTTACGTGACACTGTCTGAAACCATGCAAAAAACACAATCGCTACCCTCTGGAAATTTGTTACATAGCTATTGAAAATGGCCATAGAAATCGTTCGTTGATTTACCCAGCTATAAAATGGTGGATCTTTCCATACAAAGTGGGGCCCCCTAGATAGCTAAGTTGGTGAACATAACTCCAATAACTATGGTTTATGGTACGCAAATAACTATAGTTATTGGGGCGAATCTAAACCAACAAACATAACTAGGGGGCCCCACATTGTAGTTCTTTGTTAACGTTTACCAGAGGGTCCTCTTAAGCCAAACAAACATCTGCCGCGACCTTCAACAAAGCCACTTTCTGTGGCTGTCATAAAGCGCACAGGGCTCTCGCATCTCACCTGAAGCATGGTCAAGATTTAGGTGTAATGGGGACAAGGGATATAATGAATATACACATAATATCACATATAAGATATAATATTTCTTGGATATAATGAATATAATGGATATACTATGGCGCTATAAGATATAATATTTCTTGTGGGTTTGGTTAGCATGTCTCACAAATTCTCAAATGATGCTAATAAATCTCAGAAAAATCAACAAATATGAATGTAGCACACCGTTGGGTTTGCTGTACAAGACCAGAAAGATTATATACTGGTATAATCAATTATAAATTAGATATATATATATAATCTTTGACTTATATGTATTTATATATTGTGTACTTGAATTATTACATTTATATATAAATACACAATTCAAGTCAACCAATTTCCATGCCATGCAAGTCCAACCTGAGCCAACAAAGACGGTCAGCTCAAATATGGCGCAACCTCACCAATAAATTTAGGAATTCAACCAACAATAGGTCAACAAAAAATATGACAAACATCAACAAAGCCTAGGGATTTTCAAGCTATAAATATGAGATCAGCCAGTACTGGCCACTGACTTGGATTTGCTTAAGAGCCCCCGAAATAATCCAAATTATTCCAGTAGATTTGCCAGTGTGGATTAATGCGAAAAAACAACTTGGGCCAACCTGTGCCGCTACTACTGGTTGATTTCAGATTTCACCAATAATCAAGGCATTTTATCATCAAGAATATGGTGATACTGTGGATGGTTGCGAAATCCTGCATCACCTTGGATGGTTGAAACCGCATAAACAATGGAATAAACCACCTATCAACTGGTGCAGGATTTCTTCCATCCACATTATAATTGGATGAATAACCTGGTTGAGTATGTTGAGGGATTGCATTTCGGCCGTTGAACATCGTTGAACACTGTGACCCGTTGGGTCGAATGACCACAGTGCATACTTCGATGAAATAAGAACGGATTCCATGAGAATTGCAACTTCTGCAGTGCATGTCTTTTGTCTACATTAAATGGGTATGGGTCAATACCTATAGATACATTTTTAGTGGGATGAACATCCATAAATCCCAGCTATTTTGGGGTTCACTAGGTACCAGGGTTTTGACACATCCCCAAATACACCACAAACATTGCAACCCGGGTTTCTCCAGATTCCAGGCGCACGAATTTCTTGGCGATTCCCGTGCGGAAGCTGTGTAAAATATGATCTCGAGCACCATGGCCACAGGTTTCTAGCCTTACACTTTCAGGGAATATAGTAATCTTCATCAATATCAATAATAAGACGGCAATAATCATAATTCACAAAACAGTACAAAACAATCTTGGCAAATTACTCTTAAATTCTTCTCACTCCCCGCCCAAATCACTGACTTGATGAAAATGTCCGCCTGATTTGCCAACCACTTCCTTCCTCGCCCAGCTGATGGTGAGAGTGGCTTTGTCCAAAAACTGGGCAATAAAACACGATAAAACACTAGATGGGTTTGTCTGAAAATAGTGTATCTCATATTCCAATGGATTATCACCATGTTCCCCATTAAAATTGCTATTTGTGGGTATCCCCTATTTTCAGACAAACACTAGATTTGGGGACAGCGTATTTCCAGACACACCCATGTGGCTCATGTGGAGGTTTCCTAAAATGGTTGTACCCCTAAAATCATCCAACATTAGACCATTTTGGTTCACCAAAATAGTTTTGGGGATGGCCTATTTTCAGACACATATCGAGCTTGTCCGAAAAAACACGTTTAAATTACATTCCAAAAAGTGTGGACATCACTCCCAAATGAGCTTTCACCATCATGAAATGGAAGTCATTGCCAACTGGTTGGTGGTGCAATAACCATCTTGAAAAATATGAAAGTCAATGGGAAGGATGACATCCCATATATAAAACGGAAAATAATCCAGCCATGTTTGAAACCACCAACCAGCCAAAAAATGGCGAAGTTCCTCGAACTTCTTTGCGTGATGCGAAAAAGGGCTGGAAACTTCCGAAGAACGGCTGGATTTTCTTCATCAAATCACCAGGGACTTTTCACTGCACATGGGTCACGACCCGAAGGCGTGTTGTGTCCCGGAAGTGCTGGGAAATTTTGGGCGGGTGTACAATCTAAATGCTTGGGAAGTATCCCTTTACATAGGCTACCAATAGTATCCAATAGTAAACTGTCACTTGTTTTTTTTTGTATCTAAGCAATGTTAGTATAGCAATAGTGAAGCATCCCCAATTTTTGACTGAATCGGTGGTCTAAGCCATCAAAATATGGATGGTTCACTATCCATCCCGGATTGATACACCAAAAAAGTGAAAGTATCCAATACCCTCTGGTAAACATACAAAAAGCTATTGAAAATGGCCATAGAAATAGTAGATTTACCATGATTTACCCATTAATAGCATGGTGAGTTTCCATAGTTATGTAAACGTTTACCAGAGGCTATTGGATACCATTGGATACTATTGGTACCCTAGCAGCCGGGGGTTAGGAATGCAAGGTCGACATTGCACAATTTGGCTGTCCACGCTTCGATATTACGTACGCAAGGAGCACTTACATTTGATTTTCCCCAGTCATGGTTGATGTGCTATGAGGACAGTGTTTGTAGTGTCAAAAAACTCGTGGACATTCCACGAAATGATGGTTGGCGCGGATGCTTATAAATGGATTATTCTCATTGTCCAGGAATGTCCAGGATATGTGAAGGGTAGTACAACCCCCTACAATCATCAACCAATTGTGTCTTGTGAAGCTGTTCATGCAAAGAATACCTTTAGCACCAAGCAAACCACGCACAGTGACAAGTAGACCGACATCTCCCTTATTTTGGATTGATTGCATCTTCGTGCCTTCAGGAACTTCAGGACACCAGCCCTAAATCCTTTCAAATCGAAGATGTCCCACCAACCTTTACTAAGCCTATCTTTTACATTCCTGCATTGTCAGGACTTCTGTTATTTTATTTGCAACAAAAAGAAATCCCCAAAAATCCGTCCAATATCGCATGGAAACTCCCATTGAAAATAAAAAAAAACATTTCAACAGCTATTTGGAGGTTTCCTGAATTTTCGGGCTACCCTCTGGTTATGTCAACAGTTTGCTATTGAAAATGGCCCAGTCGAAATAGTGAGTTTTCCCATTAAAAGCATGGTGGATCTTTCCAGTTCGTGATGTCAACGTTGACCAGAGGCTACCCAAATCATCCCCCGAGGATCCTCAAGGCGTTGGCGGTTCGCAGATCCGGAGCCCTTGCCTCGGACAACATCTGTCCGATGCCATAGTGCCGCGCCTGGAGGATTTTTTTCCGGGCGAAAAACAGCTGGAAAGATAGGCGAAATGGGAGATTTCAATGGGATTTTCCAGATTTATTGCTGATTGAATTGGATTTAAGTGGGATTTTGCATCTGATTTAGTAGGATTTTCCATGTGTCTCTTAATGGGATTGAAGCGGGATTGAAATGGGTTTTACCCTCTTTTGACACAGTTTGCTGTGGCAAATGGTCCATTGATTGATGATTTATGATGATTTCTCTATCAATAATGGTGATTTCCCATAGCTAAGTTAAATAACCATAGGATAAATGGCCTTTAACTCGGATTTATGTGATATGCATGGGATTTTAGAGGATTTAATGGGTTCTCAATGGGATTTCGTGGGTTCTTAATGGATTTCATCAGGTTTGTGACCTGGAATCTTACCGTTAGAAACGAGGATTTCATGGGATTCCAATTGATTTTTAGAGATTTGATGGGACAAATTTTGCCGATTTCACCATCAACGGTTGGGATGAATGGGATAAAAAAAATTAGGTCAGATGCGATATCAATATTTATTCCGCATAAACTGGACTATGATCGAATGTATGGGGGGATATAATGGCCATCAAAAAGTTGGATTTCTTGGAATTGAAATGGAAAGAGAGAATTAATACAATGTGGGGGTCCCCAAACGATAGGATGTACCCCAATTTGGGATTTGGCTACGTCAGAACTCTTGCTCATGGTACCCCTTCGGTGCAGCACTTGCCATACTTTATGGTTCGATCAACCCAGCTTGTTTCGCCCTGCGAGATGTGGAACATAGCAGGTGTCCCTACAACGTAGCAACCTCCGGATCTCCAACGGTCAAGCGACCAAGCGACCACAGGTGGCCCTTGGGGATGACCCCGGTGCGGAATAGCTGTGCTGAAAGAAATGACCATTTTGGAAGACATTTGGCCCGTCATGCTTTCCAGCCTGCAAAATCCTATCAGAATGACAGGCTTTACAGGCTGGATTCAGCTTACAGCTCCGACTTGTTGGTCGCAGAAGACAGCGACAAAAGGATAGAGTTCAGCACGAGCAGTCCTGAGACTGCTGCCTGACGTGCTGTTTGGCTATCCTGCAGCGCTACAACGGGTTCTTCTTCTTCCTCTTCTGTACCCCAATTTGGATTCAATCGGTGTTGAAATGGGATGTTGATGGGAAACTTACCATGGAAAAAATGGATTTAATGGGATTCAAATTGCATATTAATGGACGAAGAACACAAGATGGGGTCCCAAATTATCTACAACTAGCTTGACGATGGATTTTGGTGGATCTATCTACAGTTGGATCTATCTATACACAATGATATTGTATTCCATACAGTCCATACATACATGTATTTGACAATGCGTGTTGTTGCTTTACTACTTTCTCTCTGGCAATTGTTGCTTAGCTGCGGATATCACCATGTTTAATGGGTAAATCATCCAACTAAATGGGCCAGGTTTTTTCCACGTCGCAAGTTCTGCAAACGTTTGCTGCTGGAGGGTATCCCATGAATTAGCTCCATAGCCCATGAATTCCATTAATAAATATCAACTTAACATACCATATGAATTACCTTCTCTGGTAAACTAACATAGCCATGGAAAATCCCAACCATAGATGGAGGTTTCTAGCTGGGAAAATCATCTATTTCTATGGGCCATCCATGCCATGGCTAGCCATTTGTCATAACCAGAGGCTAATCTTCCGGTCTCCAACAACAAACCACGCCACCACGGAATCCCGTTGCATCCCGCCACGGCGTCCTCTTCCGTCTCGCTATCGAGGTGGGCACAAACAAACTGAAGCACGAAGCCTTCACGGACCTGGCGTGTCGAAAAAGATCTGGAAAGGCCATAGGTTGGTGGTTGAGCCACCTACCCCTCTGAAAAATGATGGAGGGAGTGAAAGTCAGTTGGGATCATGACATTCCCAACTGAATGGAAAAAGAATCCAAAAGTTCCAAACCACCAACCAGTCTTTCATGGTGACATTAGTCAATCGGAAGGATGACATCCCATATATGAAATGGAAAAATAAAAGCCATCTTTTAAACCACCAACCAGCCATGGTTTTCCTAGGAAAATATCTTCATGGTGAGGCCTTGTGGCAGTGTTGACCCTGTAAGTTTACGGCAATCAATGTAGAGTTCCTGGAATTTTTAATATGGAATGTATGTGGAAGGGATATCTGTATATGGGGGAATCTAAATGTTTACATATTGGCAATATCTAATCTGATATCTAATGGTGGATATCTAATGGTTGCCAATATCATGGATGAATGTGTATATATATATCAGAATATCTAATGGTTGCTATAAAGATGTGTACCGGAAATGCCAATATTGATTGTTTATTGCCAATGAACATGTATTGTGTCCCATATTAATGGAACATACCAACCATGGATTGTTTACTTGGATGTTTTCTCAAGGGATGTCATCGGGATATATCCAAACAACCAATAAAAATAGTGGGTATACAGTACTAGGCGAAAAAATTACAGTAATGGCATATACTGAGAGATACCCCGGGTAGATTTTGCAGATACGGAAAGCCCATGGGGAATCCCATTCAGAAAATGATCTACAGATGGCGGGTGTTCCTGCCGGGAAGCAGTTTTGGGTATAGTAACCGTGGGGTATGTAACATATATTCTGATTATGTGTATGTACATACCAATATTGGTAGATTGATGGACATTGTTATGAAAGTTCAGTGGTGGCGAGAGTACGTGTTCACCGTGTTATCATGTTGGATAGAACCCATGTTTCGTACAATTTCGTACAATCATTGTCTGGTTGGTGTTTTCAATCCCTCTGAAAAATATGAAAGTCAGTTGGGATGATGACATTCCCAATATATGGAAAGTCATAAAATTCCATGGTTCCAAACCACCAGCCAGTTGTTAGATTGCCAAGAATGGGTGGAGTTCATCGCCGGGTTTCGCGACCAATCATGGCTGATGAGAACAGCGCAGCTAGGTCGATATCTCCATAAATGGTTTACCCTCGGGAAAACGTTTACATAACTATGGGAAAATCACCATGTTCAATGTTCAACGGGTAATTCCACTACACCCCCGAAATCCAACGTGGAACTGCATGCTATTCCCGAGGTCTCCTAACATGAACCTATGGTACGGTCTCAAGTGGATTTTGTTCCCCAGGAAATCATGCAACTACCTTTTTCAATAAAATCACTCAAAAACTGACATGGAACCCACGCAATGCAGGCCCAAACTGAACCCAAACTGCGCCCTGAAACAGCCAGCATGGAATTTGAACAAGTTATCACACAGCGATCTGCAACCTTGAAGGGTGATTTGAAGGTTAACCTGGAAGCCAAGTGGTTTTTAAGGCGTTCTCCTTGAACATTCCATGTTAGTGACTTTCGGGCGACCTTACTTTTCACTTCGTATTGCGCTCACCTTTTAATAACTATTCAGGTTCCAGGTCTGTGGTGGGGAAAGAACTGAAACCAAACCACCTCCAAGAAAAGGTCGTGACTTATTTTTGGATGTGTTGGGTTCCGTGTTCGTCGCACAACCTTCCAAAGTAAGCCGCAACAGGCAGAAAACCTGACAGCGAAGAGAGAAAAAACAAGCAACATGAAAGGATAACAAATATCAGCAAACATCAGCA
>Ga0126342_10016680_pt1 | contig 12775 bp, 10 predicted proteins | sample Cyp1metagenome_FD_92528 | JGI IMG/M metagenome (GOLD analysis project Ga0126342, IMG submission 92528) | Coral microbial communities from Lord Howe Island, Old Settlement Bay, Australia - Cyphastrea 1 metagenome | ecosystem: Host-associated > Invertebrates > Cnidaria > Coral ...
AAGTTAACATGAACGTTAACACACCCCACCCCACCCAACCCAAGACGTGACGTAGCATGTGCATGTGACGCAAGTTAACATGAACGTTAACACACCCCACCCACCCAACCCAAGACGTGACGTAGCATGTGCATGTGACGCAAGTTAACCTGAACGTTGACACACCCCACCCCACCCAACACAAGACGTGACGTAGCATGTGCATGTGACGCAAGTTAACATGAAGGTTAACACACCCCACCCCCCTGTCCCAGTAACATATGCGTGCTTTCAAAAATGTGCACGACTACTGGCGCGGTTTTCCCCCTGCTGGCATAAATATGCATATATATATATATAGTACCACCAAAAGATGCACTGGGGGGTTGGGGGTTCCAATTCTGTGGGGACAAATCTGGTTTTTCGGGTCCCAGGCCTCTACAGAATGAGGAACCTGCCACAAATCTAGCAAGGTGTTTTCTCTACAAAATCAGGGCGCCCAACCCCAAGTCAATATAATTTGCATATATTTTTGCACATGAATATTGACAAACCCCAAAACCTCTACACAATTAGGAACCTACAGTTTCAGCCATCTACAACATGCATCAAAATGCTCCCGCTACAAAATCAGGAATCTGTCATTGCACATCCTTGTAGGCACTTAGGCTGTCCAAAAAGATTGTTTTGACGGACCCCCAGGGATCCTGATTTTGGTAAAGATTTTTTTGGGGGTATTATATACATGTATATATATGTATATACATATATGATCAATATCTTTAGGGCCCTTCTGAAGGTAAACCATGTGGCAAAGCATGTGGTGTTTGCAGTGCTTTTGGATGTGACAACAGTTAAGCAATGTTTGAACAATCTTGGCCATGCCGCCATGCCTCATCACCCCGGCATCTCCCACGTTTTTCGGAGTCTGGGGCGCACCTTTTCCGTGGTGCTGGCCAGGTACACATCCCACGCCTCCACATCTCCAAACTCCATGTGGACAGCCTGACACTGGAGATACTGCAGCCCATCTACCCTGAAACTTAAAGGAACCACTATAGGTCACTAGGCATCCTGTTCTCAATCAGCTTGGGACTTATTGGGACCTAGGATTTCTGGTAGGCATATGTTTCTAGTTTCTGGGGGTTATAAGCCAGCTTACAGCTCGGGACCACCTTATAAGACAAATGAATCAAATCACCAATTGCTGCAAACCACATCTTCCCTGATGGAAAGCAGGTTCTTGGATCAATGAACATGGGAGTAAATCCAGCAGCCAAGTGCCTCTCACACATGGCTATAGCGGCTACTGCTTAAAAGCTTTGCACCAAAATAAACCCCAAATTTGGCCGATGTGAGGTATCTAGATCTATGAGGGTCGCCAGAGCAGGGACCACTTTTCTGAAACCCAAACTCTGCATCGACGATGGAAGTTATGACATTTCTGAGGATCCGCTGCCTACCGGCAACCAAAAGTCTAAACGTAAAGAACACCACCTTGAATGGTTGTTGGAAAACCATTAATGCTTCCTTTATCCTTCAAAGTGTGCAAATATCTCTACAATCAGCCCTGGGTTGTTGGGTGTGGGTATATCAAAATATATCAAAATTGATTCTGGACAGAAGTGAAAACATCTTCGACGGGATACATTGGGTCTCTCTGTGTCTCATGTCTCATGGAACCCCACTGGATCCCATTCCATCCACCACGCAGGAAGATGGCCTGCTCGATACACTTTGTCAAGCTGGCAAGCATCTCCTGGTCGCACACCCTGTCATCCAGAACTGATCCTGGTTGGTTAAGAGGAGCCATTAATAACTTATGTCTCAGGTATGTCTCAGTTATATCTCAGTTACAAGCAGTTGTTACATGTTATAACATTCTCAGGGAGGCAGTTGTGCTCTCTGGGACTTTTCGACACATATACATTCTGCCCCGAAAATTACTGGTGTTTCATGGTGTTTCTTTGTGTTTCATGGTTGTCTTGGGGTTGTCTGGTTCCAAGCGATTTAGTGTATTGTATATTAGCACCACTCATATATGGAACATCCAATCAGTACTGGGATGATACTACTCAATGTATGGTTAGAATTTGAATTCATTTTATCCATCAAAATCCTACATGCAGTTGCAATACGATCACTAAGCACATGGCAAGTAGTCATGTGTGGATCTTTCATAAATCGGCACATATCAAAAACAATTCGTTATGCTTGTCCAATACAAGACGTCGCAAAAATCTCAGCCTGGGTTGGGTGCCAACCACAAAAAATCGCCTCATTTCATCCCAATGTCCTGGTAAATAGGTCAGATTAACCATGTCGCATAACCAGCAATATTTGCCAACCAAAAAGCGTATGTTCAATAGTTGTTGATTGCTAGGCTGCAAACTTCTACTTCGCCGAGCTCAGTCCCAGATGTTTGAAAATGTCCCTCCCTTGGTCAGAAATGCATCACTGAGGTCAACAGGGCAAATTGAAGAAAACACTGTTCGCCAATCTGTACCTGAAATAGATGCAACGGCTATTTCAACACTATTTTGATTATAGTCATCATCATCATCATCATCATCATAAGCTATGATAAACAATGATAAACATTGACATAAAAGCCCCAAAGAAATGGTAAAGTAGGTTATCACAGTAGCCAACGCTGGGCCAACGCTCGGTTCGCTCGCTTCGCTCGGTTCCTCATCCGGTGCGTCGGCCACCGGCCAATCATCATTGTCCTGAACCCGACCATGGTTGGTTTGTGACTCAGTTCTATACACATATAACAGAAATGATTCATATATAACATACATCTATATATATGTATTTACTTGTTTATCTATATATTTAATTATTTATTCGTATATTGATTGATTTATCTATTTAATATATGTATAATATCTATCGTATATAATATATGCATGAATCATCATGAAGTGACAGAACTCGTATGCTGGCAAATAGTGGTACCAGGCACTTTCAAATGGCGAACATCATCGTATATCATGTGGATAATTATCAAATTATGCACGGCAGCCAGACTTAGATCCTCGGTAACGCTGTTGCTTGGTTGCGAGCAAACACCCCAGATAGGGGGAAACTGGGTAGATATAAAGGTTTGTCAAGACCATTCCATAAACAATTGCTATCATTTGCCGAAAAATGAGCAACCCTGCTGGAATTGCCGAAAACATATATCATGTACTATCATGTATTATCAGGTTTTCCATGGATTTTTCCATCCTTCTCTCCCGGAGACGGGTGGATTTTCCACCTCTTTTTGGCGCCTCTCCAACCTCTCGTGTTCGAAGGTGGACGGCGACGATGGGTGCGGAACCCCAAGATGTCCTCGGTGCGACGGAGTCCATCAACTTTTAATGGGGATACAACTGCTAAATGGATTGGTTTAAGGAAAAAATTACAGGAAAGCCCCATATTTTATGGGAAAATCTATGGTTTCCGGTTAAGATGTTCCCAACAAAACCAATCCAATGAAACTGCTAAATGGTGATATAAACTAGGATATTTCATGGGATACAAATGGTGATATAACCAACCAAGCCACTTAAATATGAAAAAATATTATGTAACAGGATATTGATGGGGATAAACGGAATGTTTTGAATGGTTAAGTTGGATATAAATTTGGGAGATAGCCAACCAGCCAACTTAATATAACATGATATAACAAAATCATTTATACAATGATAGGGATTAATGTGATGTAACATGTAACATGATACAGCATGATATAACCATATATGACCATCATAAGAGAACTGTTTGCTAGCTGCGTTGGTTTAGAATGTTTAGTGCATTTGGCGAACTGTTGGGTTTATGGGGGATATAACTATGGTATTCATGAGATTTAGACATCAACTTATTCTTCCTGGGGGGGCACCTTGTATATGTATAATATTATATATACAGCCTTGATATCAAAGTTGGAGTTTCTATCCCTTTGGTGCTTTCAAAGGGCCCACCATAAAACCTGCATTCGCAGATCATTCAATCTACATTTCCTGCTGGATACACCAAGTCGGCGTAACGTGTTGTTCGTCACCGCTCAGCAATGCCCGTCGGGGATGCCGCAAAAATGTGAATGATCTGAATGTGACATGTCCAGAATTAACATCCCATTGGGTCGCGATACCTTAGGCAAACACAATTATGTGAGACTAGGAAGCTGTTCATTTAGGGATTGGTCTGACTTACCACCCAGAATTGGATGGTTTAAGATACTAAGAACGTGTGGTCCCGTGTCGGCTGCTTCCAGAGTTTTATCCTGTATGCAGCTGTGATGGCTCGCAGTCCGGCTTCAGAAATTCGCCCCAATCAAGTGGTGATGACATGTTCTTTGAGATACCATGAGATACCGGGATCTCTGAACATGCCCAAATCCAACGGTCAATGTATTCCAAACAGGCAGCCGTCGCATCCGGCGAACACATATATGTTATACGGTTAGAAGAAAATCCGATGGTTTGAAACAATTTAAACATATTTAGACAATTTTAGACAGCTTTTTTTTCACATTGAAATGGCTGTGGAATTAGTGTATCCCTTCTTTTTGGGGACAAACATATAAGACTACATAAGATCTCCCATTCCTGATGGTATTTCATCCTTAAATTCATGGGTCGCTGGTTGGTGGTTGTGCAATAATCATCTTAAAAAATATGAGTTCGACAATGGGAAGGATGACATCCCTTTTTTATGAAATGGAAAATAATCCATTCATGTTTGAAACCACCAACCAGTAGTTATTTTGATATCACTTGTCCCATCATTATCCCATTATCATCCCTATAAAACCATATTAAACCATAGTAAACCCATCAAAAACCGACTTCCAAACCCAGCGTTGCTTTGATCGCAGCCACTTGTTGGCATAGCTCAGGGCCCTCTTCTTCGCTTTGACGCTGGGCGTCATGAGCCGACCCAACCCCTGCCGCGATGCCGCGGGCGTCTGGTGGCTTCACCCCCCAAAAAAAAATTAGATCTGTGTGAAAGTTGGGCATCATCCCATTTTTATGCTTGAAAAACACAAAATATGGTTTTCCCTATATATATATAAAGATATACACATATATGTAAATATATTTGAAACCACATTGTTACACAATGGCGGATTCTGGCAGATGTTCATCCTCTTTGAGCATGATGAAAAAACTGGGAAGAATGGAGTATGGATGGATATGGGTATGAGTCACAACACCCATTACCTGGTCAATCCAAACAAAACTCGTTGCGAGGCCTTAGTTTCCCAACGATGGAAAATCATAAGTGCATGATATTGACCCTGATTCATATTGACCCACGTTGATCTTTGGACTGTGAAATCCCTCCCCTGTGTAAGCTGCGTAAGGGTGCAAGATCATTCCGATCATTCCCATCCCGCACCTCGTGAAAGGACAGGACTTGTCCAGGTTTCCTCGCAAATGCAGGCTGCACCGATATGTACATATCATTATCTATACATATTCTATACATATTACCAGTGTAATTGTACAGAACCTAAATGAGTTTTCTGCAGTGGAACTTGGCTTTTCAAGCTGGGATTGAAGGTTTTTGACAGTGTGTATCCCACAAAAAAAACATCTCTCTGAGGAAAAACCCTCGATGCCTATCCAAGCAGAAACAGCCCAGATGGCTGGAAAATCTGCAGCCGAAGCGACAAATGTGGATTTGTTTGGAGCAGGGGAGTGAAGTACCTGGTGATTCAGCGCCTAAGTAATCCAGTGTTGTCCAGTTTTATCCAATGTTAAATGGACAGAAGTTGTGGGAGGTGAGTAGATTGGTAGTAATATGATTGTTCATTATTTTTAGTTGTTATGGAATAATGTTCCCATATTTATATATATATATATATATTATGGTCTGGTTACTGCAATTGGATTGCAATAAATTGTGATCATCTTTGCCAAGACCAACATGGCCTGTTGGAACAAAGCTTTCCCTATGGAACTGTGGTGGCTGAGCCGGTAGCTGATAGCTTGTTAGCCGCGTAAGAAAGGGGGCCCAACACATCAAGAAACATCTAATAGATAATCTAAATCTATCATAATCTATCTATCTAAATCTAAATCTATCTAGCTCTCACATGTTTCAGAACACCCCAACATCATCATCCTTCTAATTTCGAGTTTGGATATCTGTCAATTCCTGCTGTCAACAAAGAGGCCCCCAAAGCCTCCCACTGGTGATGTCGCTCAGCACGGTTGTCACGGTCTTTGCGCATGTACAGTATGTGATGTGTATATGTAGTTATGTATATTTGCCGTCTATATGCATGTATATATATATATGTATAGTGAAGTGACCGAAACGGGTCCGGAATTGATTTGGGAATGATATTTTTCCCGTTTCGAGATTTTGGGGGGCCTTCTGAGAATGTGATTTAGCTACATTTCTGAATGCCTTGCAGCTGAAGATCTTCGCAAACTTATGTAATTCTTCCGCCTGTTTCCCTCCGCGGCACAAGTTGGACGAGATAGAGACGATCCTTGGGAGTCAATATGGTTCCTGGATAAATGTGGCTTTAACATGTTTTAATCCTCCCAAACAATACTAATCATTGGGTACTATTTAAAACTAGCAACATGACTCGTCAGTGGCAGTGGGTCAAAAATTAAAGACATTGAGACCCACACAAATTGGTCATCCGTAGTATTTTGGCATCCGGTTCCGGGCTACCCTATTTTGGAGTGATTCTGACCGGTAGCCATTGAAGAGATGCAAATACTAGGGTCCATTTCGAGCTGGTCAACCACTAGGTTCCCCTCAGTAGCTTGCGAGACTCCATAAGATTCCGCAGCGATTTTAATACCCTCTGGTAATCAAGCATGGCTTGCTGGAACCTCCTTCATTTAGTTCGATGTGTTTCCCCAATTTAAACTCATGTTCGGTGGTGATTTCCCACCCATCTTTGTTCATGAAGGTAGGTCCAACAGTCCAACAGAGAGCTGAAACTTGGTCCCCAAGAACCGTGACAAATATATGGCTATCTGGTTGTCAATCTGTGAACAGCGAAAGAGTGAATCAACAGTTTGTCGGACATATCACATACCCTCTGGTAAACTAACATAACTATGGAAAATCACCATTTTTAATGGGTAAATCCACTATAAATGGACATTTTTAATAGCTATGTCAAATTACCAGAGGGTATCCTATTCCCTCGATATCCACATGATATTGATTCCATCCTTGGGCAAACCTCCGGTGAAAATCATACAAAAACCTTGCTTTCCAAATAGGTTTTTTTTCCCCGTTGAAGACCCAGTGACAGTGACCCCTCATGACCCCTCCAATGTTTGGGTGTGGCTTTGTGTGGTGAATCTTAAGCACCGATTTTCCTGAAGGGCAAGGGTGGGCAATTTTCTCGCCAATGACCATTTGGGTGAGGGTGAAAATGCTAGAAACTGCTAGAAACTGCTCGAAGCTGGAACAGAATGATGTGCCATTGTTAAATCATGTTAATCTGAATCTTATTTAAGAATATATATATATACATATATATTATATACATATGTGTATATATATATATACATTATAATGCGTAAAATTCAACTCCCACATTTTGGCAAATTCAACATAAACCGCACCGGAAACCGGTCGAAGTTAATTGTCGAGTGTCCGGTGCTGGTTCAGGGAGGTGGACAGATCTGAGCAACCTGAAACCACAAAGCATCTGTGGATTTTTGGATCTGTGTATATATATAGAGATGCGTTTCTTCATCACGCTTTTGGGTATGATGGTATGTATATATATATATTATCATATATCTTAATGAACAGTTCCATTATACAACATTGACCACACATTTATAGTACAACTGTTGCAAAACTATGGTACTGAATTTCTCCCGAAGCCGATTGGCATGAGGTTGGTGAAGTGGCTGCCCCTTGGCTCAACTTCCCATTTGATGCGCGGGTCCTTTTAATGCAGCGAATGAATGTGTATACATACACTAATGTAGTATATGTATATAGAAAGCATATCAAATCATTATATAATACTATATGTGTATATATATGTGTATATATATATACATATTCGAATGTAATGCAACTATATGGACATATAGTTTTTTTGAAGCTGGAAATAGTGTTGTATTCTCTTACACAATCTTACATATAGTTTAACCGCATTGAAAGACACTCTTGTTAGACATGTTTGTTTACATATCAAACAGATCCACAAGTCAGATCTGCTCAGCAACTTGTATGAGGATGAAACCAAGCATGCTCGTGCATACACGAAAAGTTGTTTAGATCATTTAGATCTCATTAGCATTAGCAGTTTAGGTCGGGCGGGCAGTTTCTCTTCGCATCAGATGCATTGCACATGGCCGCCATGGCCCATTAGTTCATGGCTTCACCTACCGGACCTACCATTCACCTTGCACTGGCAACGGTGGTTCCCAAAAAAAAATATCCCATTTCTTGTTGGTTGGAAGAAAAAAACTCTTTGAGACCAACCAAATCATCATTGGTTATATAAATTACCCATAATGTCACCATGTTTGTTGATCAATATCCACACGTTTGTTTGCTGCTTAGATAGTATCAAATAGCCATGTTGTTTAGTTGGTTTTACCCCGATTTAGTTGTGTTGTTCCATCGTATACCCATTACTGTATATCCTGATGGTTAAAATACTACATTTCTAAAGACGAACCACCAGTGTCGGTTCCACCCATTTTTGAGATTGTCAAACACGACAAAAAGCGAGCCGAGCCTAGCAGTTCCAGCATGCTGGCCTGAGTGGACACACCATTCGAACCCCAACAGAAGGCCCCAGAACTGAAAAACTTGACACCCATTTCACTAAGGAGGTGAAACAAATCGATAGCTCAGGAGAACGTTTATTGCTATACACAGAATTTCTGGGGTATGTTTATTGCTTCAGGGCAGAGTTACTGTGATTTTTTGAGATTACTAAGCTGATTGACTCTGAGTTTGCGACAAATCCATGAATCCCCGAGCTAGGCGTCTATGCGTGAAGAAAGAAGCATTGCCTTGAAGAAAATATAGCACATTGATCAGACCGTTCTATAGGGTTTAAGGTGCCCGTTTTATGAAACAAACATCAACAAACACAATTTTCACTTGTCCAGGTGAACAAGTAGAACTCCCAAACCGCACTCCTAAAGTGTGTGAAGTCAGCCCTGGTTTCTCCCCAACGTGGCCGGTTCTCAACGTTCCGACAAGTGACCAGCATCCCGCTGTCCATGAGGTGAAAGAAGTACAAACTCTTCACCTTGGCGCCGATGAGGTGAGTCAGACATCAACTTTCGCACGGCCTCGCCTCGTCTTGCAACCGGGGACGTTCATGATCTTCATTAATGTTCGATGTGGGTGTGTCTGAAAATAGTGTACCCCTAAACCCAATGGTTAATGATCATTATCCCTATTAAATGGCTATAATTGGGACTATACCCTATTTTCAGACAAACCCATGTTGGGAATGATATAGTTCTTGTGGTGAACATGTACCTGTGTACCCCTGCTGAGATTAATCATCATAGAAAACAAGGTCTATATCATGTGTATATGTTTATATATATTAACGATTAGGGCACAGTACTATAATTAACAATTAACACATATTCTTAAGTAACATCCCAACCCTTGATAATCCCAATTAGTAGTTCATAAGTTCATCAATGATGAATACTACAATTGTGGGATGATGCCCCAACGGTCACAAGAATACCGAGGTTGTGGCAAGATCACCAGTTTGGACCCCAGTTGAAAATGAATTGGTCAAACTCTCAAAACTGCCTCACAATATCTTCATTTATCCTGATCTATCCTGATTGAATCTGTTGAATCTCCAATTCAGATTGGTTCCAGATTGGTTGAACACATCTTAAAACCCATAAAACCAAAATCTACTGCAGGAACAACTAAAAACAACAACAAAAAAGCGACGGCCCACATCACTTTGCACCAAGCGATCCAATTCCTCTGCGCCCCCCCGACGCCGCTGCGGCTGATCGAGGTGTCCACCACCTCCAACTCGCTGGCGGCATCAGCCAAGAGCCGAACGCCTCAACTCAGCGAGTCCAGAAAAAAATGAGGGGGAAAAAAAAAATACGTTATTGGTATAATCTATATATATATATCATATATATATATATCAGTTATTAGAATCATCTATAATCTTTATATATAGTATAATATAACTCTGTCATAGATTCTTCTAATAACTGATGCTTTATAGTATAATATAACGATAATATAACTATAACTATAAATATAACTATACCTATAATATCAATAGAAAATCTTACGCTATTATAGATTGTTATAAATTATCATAGATATGTGATTGTAGATGATTATATAGTGTATTATTATCTATGATTATAGATGATTATAGTATAATGAAATAGTAGAATATAAGAATCTATCTAATAGTGATAGTTCTAGATCTATGATTATCTATAGAAATAGATATAGTCTATTGGTTATATATACTTAATCATCTATAGTTATACTATATATATATTATAATCAATATGGTATAGAAACTATCATCTATAGATATGATATGTTATTGATGATGTTAAACTATTGTTACTGTATATTGTCTGACGGTATTGTTTTCTATATTAATTTATAATAAAGTATGTATAATCTGACTATCTGCTTGGTGATTAACTTAACCAATTCCAAGTCATCTCAACCTGTGGACCGTCCATTCATGGCGATTCTCCAGTGGCTTTGGGGCCCCCTGCCAGGAGTCTCCAAGAGTTCCCAGGCGTGTCTGGAGACCATGTTGGTATTCCAATGAACTCAGCAGGCCACACGGAGATGTGTTGCTCCGGAGCCAAAGATGATGCTCCGTATTTTAGATGCCGGAGATTCCGAGATTTCTTTCCCCAGCTTCTGCGGAAAGTGCCCGTAATTAATGAAGAATAGGTGACTTTACACCCATGGTCAGCAGTGCCCATATTTCTAGCTTTTGTCATCTTTTATCCCATGATGGTCAGGATACCATGTTTTTTTTGCTCCACATCTGGTCTAGAGTTCCCCACATGTGCCCAAATGCGGATCCGTTCCCCAATTGGGGGTGCGAGACCCATGAATCGTAAGTGGGTTATAACCAGAATAACATTATATTATTGTGGTATACCCTTTAGAACGAGGTCATATTATGGTTAATTATTCTCCACTTACATACTCTACTAACTGGGTTGCACATCCAAAAAGTCGCAGTGGATTCCAGCCGCGAAAAACTCTGAACACGGAAAAAAAAACAACAAATCATCGAGCCTTCTAAATTCTATCAATTCTAACTTTCACAACTTTTCCCATCCTTTCCCAAGTGTCACAACCTTAACTTCCTCAGGTTTTCTCTATGTTTTCCCCATGTTTTCCCGGCTTTGAATTAAGCCCCGCAGCTGACCAAGATCCGCCCTGTGAGCTGCGCCAAATTCATGGCCGAGACCATGACCACTGCCTCGGTGACTCAGTGATGACATGTGGATCAGCTGGATTTAATGCTGGGTGATGTATACCCTCTGGTAATTTGTTACATAGCTATTGAAAATGACCATAGAAATAGTGGATTTTCCCATTGAAAATGGTGATTTTCTATAGTTATGTTAGTTTACCAGAGGGTATTCATGGTTAAAAACATGTGGGAACCTGTTGCTTAACTTTAAGTGGATATGTTATTTCAATGTTGGTTTATCATGGTTTTGAAAAACCCAACTGAATGTTCTAGTTAGATGTTATAAAGATGTTACATAGTTAGATGGGGATCTACCATCAAAGATATGGGAATTGAACTAGGGAAAATGGTGATATTACAATTGTAATTGTCATACAATGGTGATATCGTGATTATCATGAGGATATACTATGCAAATGCAACTAGCCAACTTGATGACATTTGATGACTAATTGGGATGTTCAAAAGCTGCTAACAAAAGCAATGTCGTGTCATGAAAAATGCTGGTTGGTAAATAGAACGGAATTCCCAGTTCACAATGATAGTCCCTAAAGTCCCCAATCGACATTATAGGGTAGTTTCACCCACAAACTAAGCATCAACCAGCACGGGTTTTGAACACTGCCAATTTGTGTATCGAAATCATAGCTGGTTCTTGATAATGATTGGATCATGACGGAATATGCCTTAAATTGGAACAATAGCTAAAATAGTTGCTGGACGATAGTTGGAATAATAACATCATGACAGTATATAATGTAATTGTAAAAAACATTTAAAAAATGCCAACAATAACAATAAATAGCAAGGCGCCATACAGTCATTGCAATCCATTATCAAACAACCCCTTTTTGTGAAGATACTGGACATTTAACCATGGTTAACCAACATTAAGACTCGGCTTGGCTTGGGCTCAGGTGCCACGTTTCCAAGGCCCACCTGGGGATTGTAACCTCAGCGGGCTGGAAACGTTGGAGCCGTTTGTCTCAACTCGCTGATTTTTCGACATGGGAATTGGAAATCGAAATCTTATTTCTAGAACTAAAATAGATGTTTAGTATACAATATATATATATATATATGTATGTATACACATATCATTTCCGATGGTCCGAAGCCAATCTGGGCCTGGAACTGTGCTGTTCCGTCTGAGTTCACCGGACACACCAGGTATTTGGCTCTCGAGGGCACCAGAGCTGTGGCAGATTGCGACCAGGAAAATCACCATTTTTAATGGGAAAATCACCATTTTTAATGGGAAAATCACCATTTTTAATGGGAAAATCACCATTTTTAATGGGAAAATCACCATTTTTAATGGGAAAATCACCATTTTTA
>Ga0126342_10016681_pt1 | contig 12775 bp, 9 predicted proteins | sample Cyp1metagenome_FD_92528 | JGI IMG/M metagenome (GOLD analysis project Ga0126342, IMG submission 92528) | Coral microbial communities from Lord Howe Island, Old Settlement Bay, Australia - Cyphastrea 1 metagenome | ecosystem: Host-associated > Invertebrates > Cnidaria > Coral ...
AAAACATTTGCTGAGCCTTGCGCTCGCTTCATTTGCTGTGCTGTTTGATTGGTGGGGCTGTGGAAACCCCATTTGGTTGAGAGCTCAATCTGCTACCAGTGTGCACCCGCTACAGATTCCCATTGTGAAAACTGGGTCTATTGACCCCTTAGGATTCATGACCCCTATCATCCCTGAACTGACGGGAAAATCATAGAAAGATATGGAAAAATGAACCATCTGCCATCCACGGCAACATATCCACCGCTGTTGATCTCCACTTTGCTTGCCGCCTCCTCCGCCAAGGCTTCGGTCGTTTCGGCCGCCGCCAGTCGGGACCAGTCCAGCGGAACGCCAGGAGCGCCCACGTCTTTGGCAGGAATCGCACGGGCCAGGCGTTCGCGAAAGGTGAGGGAGGCGGGACACAGGGTGCGCATCAAAATGCTGGAGACCTTGCGGTCTTTGTGGACTCAGAAACGTTGGGGGTTTGTTTGTGTTAACCAGCTCGACGTTAAACATTTAAACATGGAGATGGATGGGATAAGAATTACGAATTCAGAGTTCACAAAACTGTAGATTTAAACATCAAATAATGTATAATTATATATAATACATATGTAAAGTCATATAGTGAGAACATCATCACTGTAAATAGACTAGACGTTTTGCTGATGTGGAAAATGATCCTGAGATCTTGGTGAAGCTGCCTTAGGATGATGGATCAATGGGTTCCCAAATCTAGACCCCAAAAATATGGACATCAAAAGGCCCCTCAAAAATATGTTGGGATTCATCATGTTCCAGACTTCTCAAGGTTCAAAATATGGTTTCCAAACCACGTGACCAATAAAAATGTACCATCATTTCCGGCTGATTTTTCCCATCTTCCGATGCCCATTTCGGTGCCACATTGGACCCACTTCCCGGTCGACGTCCGGTGCCTCCGTGGAGGTCATTCCCTCAAAGCAGGGCGACATCGTCTCATCCTCCTGGATCAGCGAGGCCATCTCGTCAGTACCTGCGCGGTTACGTGAGCGATTCATCGCTAACGTTGGTATCATATATATGGCAGTGTGTCAAAACCTTGTACCCCTGGTGAACATCAAAATAGCTGGTAAATGGATGTTCATCCCCCTAAAAATGGTATTAATAGGTATTGATCCATAGCCATATATGTATATATATATATGTGTGTATATATATAACTATGACTATTACTATAGTTCATGTGTAACTGTGTAACCGTAGTTTATACAGATATACTTGAAAATCTACCAGTTACATCCAGTTACTAAGTTGGTAACTCCAATTTCACTGGGGTTTATGGTGATGATGAGCTAGTTGCGTGGGGTTATAAGCCCACTTCTAACCAGGGCATCAATTTTGTACGGTTGAAACCATGCTGATTCCCAGAAAGTTGGGGTAAGTGATTGCAGTCACCGAAGCAGCAAACTAGCTGGCACCGGGAAGTTCCCGTTCTTAAATTACTTGAAAATATCTAGATACTGTAACAACCCTGTAACATTCATCACTTCAGCTAAATTGTGGAGTTTCCAACTCAACTAATTAGTCACCCTAGTCCAACGCCACACTATGATCGCCTATGTGCACAACTGGTTTAATCCCCTATTATATGTTTGATGTTCAAATCACATAAATCCGTGTGTTAATGGTCCATTTTCGATGTGTGATGGCCACAGGACATTTTGAATGAAGTCAGCCAAGACATAATAGACTTAATAGACTTCCCATGTGTGCTGTTTAGATCCCCAATTTCATTTGCATGCCCATGTTACTTATTAAATCTATTCTTTCGAGTTGATATCTCATATCTCTGAATTTGGTCATCAAACAATGGAGCTGTTTTCTGCATTCCGACATTTTTACAGCAAACAATCGCCAGTGAAGAAACTTCCATTAATAATGATCTTCCATTTTAATATCCATTTATAGATGATTTCCCCATATTTGTCCCATTATTTTCCCATTAAAACTATCCCATGTTGTACCCCCCAAGGTGCTCTCATGCCATCGCTGGTCCCGCGGAGACAGGCGCAGCATCTCTTTGGTGGCCGCCAGTGGGTCTGCCATGGCGGCCACGCCAAAGAACGTCAAAGAACGTGGCGAACACTGCCAGGTGCTTCGTCCAATTTTCCATAGACAAGATTTTTTAAAACCTGTGTAGATAAATCGATGGATAGATTGATAGATCGATAGATGGATCGATAGATCGATAGATAGATGGATAGGTAGATCGATAGATGGATAGATTGATAGATAGGTATTGACATTGATTGAGTGATTCATAGATTTAGGCATACATGCATACCTATATGCATGGAACAGTTACCACATATCAATGCACACGTTTATGTTATCTTCGCATGCATATATTCAAGCTATACAACATGTATTATATATACATATGTGTATATATAAACATAGACAAACAGACAAACAAACAAACAAATAGATACCCTCTGGTAAACAAACATTGCTACGGAAAATCACCATGTTTAATGGGTAAATCAACTATAAATGGCCATTTTCAATAGCTATGTTAAATTACCAAAGGGTATGTAAGTAGTTTCCTGTAGGATCCTTGGTTGTTTCATGGCTGATGGGTACCTCATCCAAACCTGGAGCCCACATTCCAACATGCCTAGTGGCCATGAAACCGCTCCGAGAACTCCAAGTGGAACTGCAAGACATGATGATTTCGGGCTTCTTTCATCTGGTTGGTGGTTTGAACTAGTCAGTTGGGATTCTTATTCCCAAGATATGGAAAAATAAAAAATGTTCCAAACCACCAACCAGGATTGTGTTAAGGGTGTGTTTTGTTTTGAAAACCCTGCCAATGACTCTTAATTGTAAAGATTTCCCGTGAATCTTCCAATCATCCAATAGGATTTCAGGGTGCCCTCACCCGCACAAAACCATCCCACTTTGAGATAGTAACCATCTGAATTTTCACACAAATCTACACTGGTTGGTGGTGCAATAACCATCTTGAAAAATATGAGTTCGTCAATGGGAAGGATGACATCCCATATATGAAATGGAAAATAAACAATGTTTGAAACCACCAGCCACCAGCCAGTACAATATTCCACCACGATATTCCACTACATCAAGGTTCCTGGGGGTGGAGCTCTCGCACCATTCATGTTGGACCTTGATGTGGGTCAAACCCCACGCCATGAGGTGACGTTGCCAATTTCCTACGTGGGATTATCCTCCAAACAACACCCAATTAAAAGAAAAACAACTTAACTGGGTGTGTGGATGGTAAATCAATCCCCATTTCTAGCTGTAAAACCTATATATATATATTCTGTATGTCTTGGCGAAATTCCATTAGTAATCATTGCTTGAAACGTTTTCCCCCATGTTTGTTGTTCAAGCCCGTTCCACTACTCATTGCCAAGAATTCCAGTCATCTTACAGTGGATGGTTGTGAAATCCGGCACATCAACCGGCACTAAGGGATGGTATGGGATGGTTTTTCAACCCTACCATCTGGTTATGACTAACACTTCGCCATGGAAAAACATCATGCTATTTTCATAGGTAAACCAGGTAGACCATCTATTTCGATTAGGGCCATCTATACCATGGCGAACTGTGAATGTCATAACCAGAGGCTTTTTGTTTCCCATGGGATGTTCCTATCCATCCAGGTCTACCAGGTCTACCAGGTCCATCGTGGCGCCCTGAGCCGACGCGCAGGACGGCCAGAGTGGTGGTCTTCCCCGCGCCGTTGGGGCCCAACAGCCCGAAGCATTCCCCCGCTTTGATGCCAAGGCCTGGGAGCCGGGGAGAAGCCCCGGCCCTGAAAAAACGGGCCCGGGCCTACCTCTAGGCAGTTACCTTAGTAAATTACGCGATTTATCGCTATATTTATATACCAACTTAATCCAACTTAATCCAACTGATTGGGGGGCTAAGTTATTCTAGTGATTGTATGACTCTAGTTGTAGGCGGTATATCCACTTATGGATGTGACTACTCACATCATTTCACATCCCCTTTCTTCTGAATTCATCTGCCCTCCCCTGATTAATCAAAGCTGGTTCATTAATTAAAGGGTAGGCCCAAAATAATGATAATCCACTATTAAAATGGCAACTCCTAGTTAAACAGCCCAGCCTGGGGTCTATTGATCCGGAGTTGACATTCTATGATTCTGCAATTAATATCAATATAAGAATACAAATACTGTACTCCGACACTACCAATATTAAACATCCCATAAAACGTCCCAAATGTGTGATTTAATGTGATATCATCCGTTGCTTTTTACCAGCACCATGGTTTCTGAGAAAACTTAATATGATTCGGGGAAGGTATTATCAATCCATTCTAAAATGATCTAGGTGTATGATCTAAGATATCTGATAGTTATGACATGATTGACATGTTATGACTGCCATAAACCCTAGTGGCCCTAGTTATCTTAGCGGCCCATCTAAATTGGGATGAACTGCAGCCAGGCGCGCCCTGGAAAGCCCTGGGCCCCCTGGGCTTCGAACTGATGCCCCGCACGGCAGGGGTTTCCACTGGCGCGACACCGCGGCGTCGAAAACAGGTGCAGCAATTCCGGGTCCTCCCAAGGTTCAGCGCTTGGAAATGTGCGCCCTATGGGTTGAAAACACACTGGCAATTTCATCGTTAAACCGACAAACAGATTGGTTTTATCTGGTTTTCTGTTATATCTAAGAAACACTGGAATTGAATTCAAGAAACCGTAGATATTTACCAACAAACAGGGAATTTATGCGACACACATGGGGATTCTAACAAGGGGATCTAAGAAACAAAGGTGATGTTTTTTTTGTTTTTTTTTTCAGTGCATCCTGTTTCTATCACCGCACATGGCGATGCAAAAAACAACATATTGTATAATTATAAGTAATTAAATATATAATTATATATTGTTCAAGAGTTTAATACTGCTTGCAACATCTATCAAAACCTACTTATGCATTATAAACATGTAATGTTCAATTGATAGGATGAAATGACTCCTACATACTCCAACAACCAAATCCCATCGAATCCTGGGTTTAGGGGAAACAAGTCATTGAATATACACTGGCAAATGGCTGGCTATTTCGCCCTATACCTTCATGAAATCGCCCCAAAATACAACAGTGACCAGCAGCATGATCACAATTTCAGGAGCTGCTTTTCCACTAACTTTCTGCAATCTGCCAACTGGTGTGGCATTTTGAGCGGGTAAGCAACCACCTTCTTTGCACCGTCTTGGCGCAAATGGTTAACTGCGCATGCACAAAAAAAAACATGGTAGCCTGTGGCAATCAAAACATGGCTCGAAAATCATCGAACATGACCTGGATCATCTAGGAAGATGGCTTAAAAATGGCAGTTTCAAGGATTTCCAGCCAGCTTCGATTACCGGAAGGGTATCTGAAAGTGACACGTTGTCCGAGTCGCTGGCCCAGCACAGCGAAACGCCGGTCTGAACAACAGGCATCCGGAGCTATGGAGCTATGGAGCTCAAGTAGCGAACCGTTTAACATCAACAAAAGATTAACTAAAGCAAATGATAAGACAAATGGTTGAAATATGTTGAAATTCTAGATGGTTGATGATCATATTGAAGTTCGACTTTTCGAGAACGACATGGCCTTTGGTGAGGCCTATGCTTCGAACACATTCGCAGTCGTGTGCCCAGTGAGCACCCCTATCATAGGGTATCTATACACTTTTTTCAGGCACGCGATCACACATTAACGCAGCATCCACTTTGAGGTTAAGGGGCAGCACCCCCAGCAAAGTACATCTAAAATCATCTGCCCCTGGACTGACGTCTCTGTCCCTGGATATTTTGCAGCTTCATCAGCTGGTATTTTGGCTCAAAAATGGACGACCCTCGGCTTGTAGCAACTGAAACCGCCCCATAAAACGTAGGTGAAAATCATCTTGAGCCAAACCTTAAATCGATCCAAAGGCAGAGGGTGAACAGAAATATTATTCAAAAAAAATCAGCAAGTTAAATACCATCTTGAGCATCAATCAATCTTTGTTTAAACCCCGTTATTAAACAAAAAAATAGAAATGCTTCAATAGTAGTATCATATATATAATCTTTAAAATATTCGTCCTTGACGATTCCAAGTGACAGTGTTTTCTGAGCCAAAAAAAATAGTCATTCCCAGTTAGTGTCGACCCAAATCAGGTGGCTTCTGGCAGGAGGTTTGAAGCTGAAAGCGATCCCGCGGCTCCTGAGCTCTGCGATCCGTTGAAGATCGTTGAAGGCTGCTGATTTCGATGATTCAGAAATGATGGTTGATGGTTGATGAGTATTGATGAACTATTTTTTAAGTTAACGAAGTTATAAAGCAACTGGGGAGATGATTCAGAAATGGTGGTTGATGGTTGATGAGCTACTATAGAGTTAACAACAGTTAACGAAGTTATAAAGCCAGCCAGCCAGTATAAAGCAGCCAGATTTTCCTTAGAACACCGCCGCTCAGGAAACTTGCTGAGTTCCCATGGAAGATATTGACATATTATTAGTATTACCCTCTGGTAAACTAACATAGCTATGGAAAATCACTATTTTTAATGGGAAAATCCTCTATAAATGGCAATTTTCAACAGCTATGTTAAATTACCAGAGGGTATGACATAGTCACAGTTAAAACTATGATGAATTGCCCATCTTACCCCCAACTATTGGATCTATTGGGTTTACCGGTCTCCTGCAAATGTTGCCTTAATCATCAGCCAAATCTGGCAGAGATGGATCAAAAGCTTGGATGGTTTCAAGTTCAAACGTTCAACCTGCAATGACAAATGGGATGGGATGCAAATGGATGCCATAAGATTTAATGTACTTGTAGGGAGGAGAAAAAAAGGGGGGATGGATGGGGATAGATGTATATAATCTGGTTGGTGGTTTCAACCCCTCGGAAACATATTAGTCAGTTGGGATGATTATTCCCAACATATGGAAAAATAAAAAAAATGTTCCAAACCACCAACCAGTAATTACATGTGATTTAACCCCTCCAAAATATATCAAAATATGGGGTGTTTTCATGATGTTCGCTCCACAAGCAACTGGATTTAATGCACCACATTGACAACTTTACGCTTCCTGCACCATCAATTGCCGACCCATAGCCACATTGGGATAGTTAAAAATTGTAATGTACAATCACAATGCCATGAATATCAAACATGAACAAAAAACATGTGTGTGTGTGTGGCAATCAGGGGCAGAAAATGACCCGTTCATCACCCAACTTCACGTATCTATTTTTCATTATTTGTGGCATCACCTCAGCAACCATCTCCTCCAATTCCAACAGAACATATACCAAGCCATCTTGAACCAAATTTTTGTTTAGATGGTAGTACCCATAGGATCCATGTATGCTATATATGGTAACATTTACCATCAATATACCCCAAATGTTAGCATATATACCATACATGGATCCTATGGGGTACCAAAAAAAGCACAAAACAGAGACGAATCTTGTGGTCCATATTTCGCCAAGGTCTTGCCACGGGACGTGAAGCATCTGCAGCTCAGCGCGCCAGGGTTTTCATTACAAACCTGGAATGGAAAGTCAAGCAGCCACGGGGCTTGACAAACAAAGCAAGTTACCCTCTGGTAAACTAACATAGCTATGGAAAATCACTGGTTTTAATGGGAAAATCCACTATAAATGGCCATTTTCAATAGCTACGTTAAATTACCAGAGGGTAAGCAACAAAAAATCCATATTTTCATGGTTTCTCAAATGGAGAAACCAAAGAAATGCCGCTAAATCATTGATGTCAAACCACACGCCACGTCCAAGAGTTAAAGAATCCTCTTCCGCCGGATTTTTCCTAAGGTCAGGTCCACACCCACATAGTATTAGGGTGGTTCTATATCCCATAGTATCCCCATTAAATCTAACTAAACTTCTATTGTTGATGGTTAAACTTCTTTTAGATCTCAGGGGCCGACTTCCAACCCGATTAAGTGGAGAAACTCCTCCTTTCCGGCGCAAGCGCGCCTCATCTACGAAATGCACCCAACGACAGCGCTTGTCCAAATGCTCAAAGATCCAGCCCTATTGCCACCGGGTAGAACGAAGCACAGGTGGCTTAAAAGATCCAATGCTTGTAATGTATTGTAATGTTCGTAAAGCAATAATAATGCATCCGTATGTTGATAGTTTCTGCCACCCATTCATGGCAAAAGTAAGGATGGTTTAGATGGGTTTGTCTGAAAATGATGGCAACAAAAATAACCCCAATCGAATTGTTGATCATCATGCATCATGTCCCTATTAAAATGGCCATACAACTGGGGATCTCTCATTTTCAGACAGATCCCCATAAGACTTCTTCCTCCCAATCTGGGGATACCATGGTTCGGAGCTTCATCCCAGTACCTACCCAGTAGTCGGCTCCATGGCTTGCTGGAAAATCCTCCAGCAGAATCTGACCGGATGATTTTCGAAAACGTTTTTCCATGACCGGAGGCTATACCAGGTAGTACTTTTGGTGTGACCCCCGAACTTGACCCATGAACTTTTTGTTGATATCTCTACATATCTCCAGCATAAACCATAGAATTCACATGAATTCACCTATATATAGAGCAACTTAGCTATCATTTGGGGGCCCACCTTGTAGCGAAGTAACCCATAAAAACCTACCAGGACTCCGCCTGGCAGCCTTTCACCTCATCACAGCCTCTGCAGCCTGGGTGAGAGAAGGGATAAAGTCGTTTCCCCATCCCATCATAATACTCGGGTTTGTCGGGAAATAGGCCATATCCCCAATGGTTTGCCAGGGAAAAGGATGAGAATCCAATTTAGGGCTACACGATTTTCAGACAAAGCCACTTGAAATTCCGCATCAAAAGTGGGCATCAAAAGTGGGCTTTCTCCACCATGTCCATCAGCCAATGTCAGCTAGTTACCCTTAAGAACAGTGCGAACTATAATCAATGCGTTTGTTAATCTATAATTATGGGATGGTGGAAAAAAACCTGCACAATTTAGTATACAATATCCCATAATTTATAAATTTGAGTTTGCGAAAATGGGGGACACACCCAAAACTTAGGTGTTTAAAGGGAATTTGATGCATCATTGAATTGATTTTATGGCACCCTATTTTGAGTTTGACAAACCCATCTCTCTATACAGGCTTTTCATGATGTGGCTATGACTATCCCATTATTTACCAACACAATATTTTGAATTCTGACGGATAGTTGAGAACAATATTGAACCAGGTATGGTTTATCATTGTTTATCAATACTTTGGCTAGCCCAAAATCAAACACAATCACCAGTTTTACCAGAAATGGGTGATATTAAAAATCATCCCCAAATAGATCCATACATACAACATAAAATATCAACAAACGACACCTGACTTGACATTTTTGTCTAAACTATCGTTCAAAAGAAAAGGCGTGGTTTTCTGAAATGGTTGGCTCTAGCGCATTCACATATAAGTTCCAAGAAATGCTTGATGTTCGCGATTATGGAACTATGTGACTTGAAACTCACCTCTGCCGATACTCTTGTCGCGTTTCTTGATTCCCAATGTGATCGCTGCTTGCCACATCCTCTTGGTTCAGCAACTAATCCTGCAAGGGACACTCAGTGATGCTGTTGGCAAGGTCCATCTTTCTGAGTCCTGGCACCGGCAACCCCAAAAATCGAGATGTGAGCCGCTAGTTTATACCCTGGTTGATTGGTTCTTACAGAAAATTCTACACTACTTGGGTTGTTTTGATATACTGTATATACTTTATAAAATGGCTCACGTGCAAATGTCAAAGTCGAAGATGTTCGGTGCTTTTCCACGTTTTTCTATCCTGTGGCAGTCCATTTGGACATTTTCACTACGCCCTTCACATGTGCATTTGCGAAAGGAAAACTGGATCCCTTTCTCAGCACCACACAGCAACTGTTAACGCCATAAACGTCCTTAATTTTGGCACGCTTGTTTGCGCATAAAACATAAATATTAGCCCGATTTATAACGTTAGGATGACATCTTTGTCTGAGCCAAGATTCATCTAGCAGTAGCATATGACCAAGCCAAACGCTGCAAACTGGTGCCCCATAGTTATAAGTTGCTTTATGAACTCATCTGACTCTAGCACCATCAACTCGACAGTTAAAACTGTCACAAGCTAGTCAAGCAACTTCACATCAACATAATTCATCCATAAATCCTAGATCAACATAGATCAACCATATAAATCCAAATCCCAAGGTTTTTTCTAGATCAACCATGACCATCCATGATCAACCTTTAAAAAGCCATCATCTACCCATAGGTTTTTCCGCTTTCCGCCCCCCGGTGGATCCCGTCCTGTCGGATCCGTGACGTTGACGCCCGCGAGGCGCCAGGCGCTGCAGGTGCTGGTGCCGTTCTGCGCCGCATCGCAAGAGGAGAGCCGCGCCTAGCGGGGCGGCGCCTGGGGTGCCTGGGAACTCCTATGGGAACTAAGTGAATAGTGATATTTCATGGTGGTTTCATGGTGGTTTCATGGTGGTTTCATGGTGTTTTATAATAGTGATGTAATGATGTGATTTGATGGGGATTTGATGGATTTGATGGGGTTTAATGGGGGTAAAGCAATGCCATAAACCAGCCATGACTGGGAATGGTTTATAAATATATATATATATGTATACATATATCGCCTATGTTTATGGTGACTGGGGGATGGTTTATGGCATTGTTTTACCCACATTAGTGATACAGTGGATTCACGAAATCCTGCACCAGTTGGCAACCATTAGGTAACTATGAAATACTGTAAATAATGGGATTATAAGGGGATAAACCATATACGAACTGATGCAGGATTTCTTCCACAGTATGTCATGGTGATTTCATGGTGATTTCATGGTGATTTCATGCCATTTTTGATGGGATTGGGTTTCATGGTGGTAAACTGGGATGTTAAAAATTGGGGCAACTGTGATCAACTCTGTAAGGCAATGGGAATTTCAGGACCCTAAAAATGTCCCTGACATTCCCTGAGATTTTCCACTAGAAATAGAAGATTTACCAATTCACAAGGGGGATTTTAACTATAGCTATTTTAATAGAGGGTGACCTCTCTATTAAGAGAGAATCAAGTTCATAAACTCCCACTATATTGACATGATATTGTTTTTGTTTCTTACTCTTCTATGTTTTTTGGGTGTTACGAGTCCTATATTGTTGGTAGCAGTTCTTCAACTAAAGTTGATATAGTTGAATAACATGTAACATGTAGTTGATTCGTACAGTAGTTTTGTGGTTTATAAAGTTGATATAATATAAAGTCAAGTATGTCCACGATAATTCAACTGTATTTATATCAGCTATATCAATCACAAAAATAAGGGAATAAGGGGTATGTCAATGCATACGGGACATGTTTGAAATTTTACTGTTGAAACCAGGGTTGCTACGTTTGAATCTAAAGGATCCCTTCAGGTGTTCCATTTCACCAATTTTGGGAGTATGAGGCCCCAACTCTGGACATACAGATGGATAGTAGCACAAGTGGGGCATGACATCAAAACAATCTAAAATTGACCAAGTATAAATTATCTAATTACATGGGGTTGTCAGACTAATTAGCTGACCTAATTATTTGCAGTTAATTATCTATTAATTAAATAGTATATAGTTTAGATATCTAATAAAAATTATCTAATTGTCCTTAAGGATATTACATACTCCACTATGAGAATTACCCCGATATGGAGAGTTGCTGACATCCCCCATGTGGATGTCAGAAAACCCCATTACCGACTCCAGGAACGTCGCAGTCAGGTCCGTTCAATCAAACACAATAGTTGTTGATTGAAACGATATCATTTAACAGTTATCATGGCTTAACAGTTATTACTGTTTGTGCTATAGTTAGCTTAAAATATGGTATTGTAAATTATAAATGCCATTATCATATTGTATCACCATATATCACCATCAAAACCCTCATTGAGACCATGATATCCCCATTGTATCCCAAATGATCGGTATTCAAGGTGTTTTTCCCACTGCCCATTGTATAACTGTGTAGCCTTCGGTATACTTTGATATAGCTATGGGAAATCACCTGGCTAGATGATGTGCCTGTTGAAAATCATGATCTTCCATAGGTAAATTGCCAGAGGGCACTATCAAATAGTTCTCCCATTACAGTACATCCCCCCAATTCTTAAGACTTATCACCATGTATTTCAGTTCTATCCCTATTACACCACCATGTAAGTAGAAGGTTCCCACTGTATCTGACTGGAACATAATTCGTGATTCACTAACCTGGAAACAGCTGAAATAAGGCCAATTTGGGATAGTTACAGTTACCTCAATCCTAACCATCATTCCAGTGACAGAAAACAGTGAGGTCACTACAATTCATCCAGATTGTTGGTTATTGCTTGTGAAGCCATTGTATTAATGATATTTAATGATTAATGATTATATCCCATCCTATCCATGTGTAGATTATTTCCCATCTAACTTCCAATATTGAATATTGTCCATTATATCCCCATTGATGTCCCTATCTGTACATCATTTTCCCAGTCCGGTATCCTCCGAAACGGAAAAACAAGATGTAAAAAAATATTTCCAGGAATAGTTCAATGATATTTACCTTGGAGAAAAAAAAACATGTTTCCAACAAATTATATATATATATATATTCAATGAATCTAATAATATCATATCCCCATAGTTGTTCCATGTATACCCCCCACCCAAAAATCTAGACATATTTAAACATCACGGCATGGTG
>Ga0126342_10016682_pt1 | contig 12775 bp, 10 predicted proteins | sample Cyp1metagenome_FD_92528 | JGI IMG/M metagenome (GOLD analysis project Ga0126342, IMG submission 92528) | Coral microbial communities from Lord Howe Island, Old Settlement Bay, Australia - Cyphastrea 1 metagenome | ecosystem: Host-associated > Invertebrates > Cnidaria > Coral ...
CTGACTCTTTCTCTTCTCTGATCTGCTCTCTTCTACTCTTCTCTTCTCTCTGCCTCTGCCCATCTCTGCTTTTCATCTGTCCATATTGTCGGAAGTTTGACTTCTAAACTTCCTTCGATTATAGGATCATACTAATTGTAGCATACATAGAATATATATATATATATATTATATGTGTGGCTATATAATTAGCTACCAAGGTTTTTGACTGGAGCAGGATAGCAAACCCATATCAAGGAGCCCCAAAAGTAAGTGAAGTGCTTTGGACCTGGAGTCTGGGCTTCCAAGGACCTGACTTGGGAGGAGCCTTGGTTTCCTTGTTGGAGGACTGGGGGCCACAAAATGCTGGAAAACTTCAAATCAGCTGCTCAAAGATAGATACAGTATGTTTTTCCAAGGGGTCACAATATTGATGTGAACTAGACTATACTATCATAATAAATGGTTCCCCAACAAAAAAACTCAAAAACTATGGCGGACCTGTTTTGATGAGGAGGAAACTGCCCATGATCAGCGGCCAGTCTTTACATTGATCGGTGAGACGCTGTCGATTCCGTTGCTGTCTATGAAGACGTGGCCGCTGCCAGGTTCACATTACCTTTCGTTGGCTGAAACTCGCCATGGTAGCCGTTTTAACATTTTTTCAGGTGTGATTTGCTGGTATAACATAGTGAAGCGTGGGGGTGATCAATCATAAGATATAATTTAGGTCCAGTCCAATCTCACTTTTTTGCCTTCGTCATGTTTATTGGGCTACCTTCTACACCTGGATCAACATCCTCTGGCCTCGCTACGGTGTGGTTGAATCCTGACATGACCATAGCCAATCCCAAACCTGGTCGTTTTTGTCGCCCCCAAACCCAGGAGATGTATGAACAGTATCAACAAAAATTGCGTTCGCAGAAGTACTTCGGATTGCAGCCCTCGCGGCGCGAGGCGATACCGAGGATGAAAGAATCGCTGCGTTCGCTGGGTGGGTTGTTGAGTGGAGATTCAACGACCCCCAGAGGTGTCTCAGAGGTGCCAATAATCAAATGGCCAAAATTTGGCCCTTATTATCTAGTAGTGGTTGTTGATGTTTAATGTGTTTATCACCAATAGTGTTACTTGCGGGAGACGTAGCTATAGGTCGGCTACTTCCCCTGATGTTGGAAGTACTTGTGTTGTACAGCCCATAGCACTTGTGGTATAGAATCTTCAACCATCAACATCAACTAACTACCATCAATCAACCATTATCAACTAACTACCATATATCAACAGCTTTGTGGCAACTAACATCCCCATCAACCATCAACATGAACCAACCATCAACATCCAACCATGACCAGCATCGGTTTGAAAACCAACCAGGTTTGGATGGCCAAAACATGTTTTTTTCCCTGAAACCAGCCAGTAGAAAGCAGCAAGGACTTATTTGCACTGTGTTGAGTAGTATTGAACTACATCAACATACATATGAACATTATGGCGTTGGCAACTGCGTATTGGATGACAGTCATCAACCAATGGGTTTGTCTAAACATAGGGTGTTTTGTGAGCCAACATTGACATTTGATATTTGTTGTTTACCAGCAGATTTTCACTTATGGCTAACTTATGGCATATCAATTTTGGACAACTCAAGTCAATCAGGTCCCCAGGTTTGATGCTTTGCTCCTCATTATGGTTACCCTTCGGTAGTCAAACATGGTTTTGGAAAACCCACATTTGTAGATGTTCCATGAAAAACTCCATTTGTTAAGGATTTCCCATCTAGCCACGGTTGATTATCGGATGGCGACTTCCTAGTGACCGCTAATCACCATTAATCACCATTATGAACCCTTATGAATCATTATTAACCTAAATTAACTCTATGATGAATAACCATATTACTGACCCTGATGTCGGATGCTTAAACCCTCATGATTGCTTAACAAAACACCGCCGTTTTCACCGGAAGTCACTGCCTGAGTTTCTCCGGCTGCAACCCTGACATCACCTTGGCTGAATTGCTGAGCCATCGCGTGGGCCTTCAGGAGGGCTGTCATGGCCGGCCCGTGGATTTGGTGGGACCCAAGCTGGTTGGTGGTTTGGAACCATGGAATTCTATGACTTTCCATATATATATGGGTTTGTCTGAAAATAGGGTATATTCCCAATTATAGCCATTTAATAGAGATAATGATCATTAACCATTGGGTTTAGGGGTACACTATTTTCAGACAAACCCATATATATATATATTGGGAAAAATCATCCCAATCTGATGAACTCATATTTTTCACAGGGGTTGAAACCACCAACCAGCAAGTTTCAGACACACTCATCTGGGGGGTTTCCTAATGGCTGGGGGTACTCCCAAGTTTGGATGGTTGATTTCATGGAACATCCATCTATAAATGGATGGTTTGGGGGTACACCTATTTCAGGAAACCTCCATATCAAACAACTATTGCCAAACATATAAATGTTCGACGGAAACTAGTTCTGCGATAGATGGTTTCTGGTGGGGTGTGGGTCAAACTTGGACCTTTTCCAGAATAAAGATTCAACCACCGAAATTGGCAGCTGACCAAGCAAAACGATGAACAACGGAGATACACACTAACAAAATCCATGCTATGATCAAAACACATGATATCACATGATTATATTTCTGGATATAGACCCTTGCTCTCTCTGCTCCTGCATAGGATAGGTATAGCTATTGTGGGACAACTAGACATAGTTGCAAACATGCGAGGCATGCTAGCGTGTTCCATGTGCTGGGTGATTTTTTTCCGTTGAGCATGGGAGATCTTAAAGTTTGACAGAGCGCTTAGAAATTTCGGAGGTATATTCCTTCATACTTGGGATGATCATCCCAGATCCTGCCCGCGAGGATGCATTCCCCCCAGACTTCAAGCAAAGTTCATTGGATGATCTGAACGGAATGGTCGGAAACCTGGAGTTGGTATGACTTAGTCGTTGAAAAAGAAGCAGATCCTGCAATCCTTGATCGAATCTGACTGGTAGAGTCTTACTTGTAAGAGATGCGTTTTTCTCTGGGGATTTCGGCGGAACATGTGGCAGGATGAAGCTGTCATGGCGCCGGTACTGCACACAATGCTGAGACTTCTTGAATTTTGGACTGCTACTGATGCAGTGCGGATGTTGTTTAGGTCGCTCATTTGGAGCAAGATATCCTGAAACCCACGGAGGATTCTCACTATGCTTATCTTCTGCAGGCGCTTGGTGTGTTTTTTGAAGCCGGTTCGGGCTTCAGAAGATCGACTCTATAGACATGGCGACCCGGCGCCATATATATATTAGTTAGTTAGACATATTTGTAGATTGACATACAAACAACATATGTGGGCGGAACCCCTCTTGAAAAGGAAAGTGCTTTCTAATCAACATGCAACATGTGCAACATGTCATCATGACGGCCTGTGCCCCAGCCCCTGAGAGACACGCACCCCCTCATTAAGTGGACACAGCAATGAACATGCGGACAATTGATGAACATGGTGCAGCCTTCGCATGGCTTTTGTTGGTTGCATCAAAGTTGCATATGTGTTTTCTTTTTAAAATAATCGTTTCTCTTAATATGTTTTTTTTGTTGTTTAGCATTCTTTTCTCTTGGTCGTCCCCCAAAGTTGCAGGACCATAGGATGCATGGCGCCCTTCCCTTGCCATCCCTGCAGTCCTTCGTCCTCGCTAAGCTTGGGAGCTGCATAGCTGATCAGGTGTGGCCGGGTCTGGGAAAAGGATAAGGCCCAGTCAGAGTCAGGCAGACAAACCAGATGTTCTATTATTGTGTATTATTATGCTCTTTTCCCCACCTGCCGGGTGAGGGTCTCTATATTTTATTGGAGTTGCCTTCTCCTTCCTTACTTTTTCTTCTCCTTCTTCTTCCGTTGGGCAGTACCCATGTCAGAGAGAATGTCAGAATATTTGCCAGATAGAATGCCAGATAGAATGTCAGACCAGATGCCAGATAGAATGCGAGAATGAATGCCTGAATAGATGCCAGAAAGAATGTCAGAATAGATGGCAGAAAGAATGTCAGAATAGAAAGAATGTCAGATAGAATGTCAGAGTATATGCCAGAAAGAGTGTTAGATAGAATGTCAGAATATGATATGCCATAAATAAATACTTCCAGATGGCATGTCAGAAACTATGCCAGAATAGTGTGTAAGGGTGGGGATCACTCGAAGAAAGTAATTTTCCATGTTCAGATATTTTTGGAAGAATGAACGACATCATTGTTGGCGGCTATCTTTAAAAATTCAGGCGCTGGGAATCGCTGATTTCGGTTGTTTGAGTAATTGGTATTCTATTTTGTTTGGGAAACGTCCACGGGCAGCCAAATGAAATTATATCATATACATCCCGTCGGGGGGAAAACCGCGCCAGCATTTTGAGCGTTTTGAAAAAATGTCGTTTTCGCCGTAGCGAAACTACTGATTCATTCCCCAACATAGGCTTAAAATTCTTCGGGAATTTGAAGTGTTTTGTTGATGATGACCTGTAATTTACAGGGAATTGTTCCTGAAAAGGTGCGCGGTGTTTTTTTCCACCTTACATCGCCATACGGTTCTTCAAGGCGCGACCAGTGAGCTCCAAAAGACGTTTGGTCTTGGAGTTCATCTAACGCCATTGACGTAAAGTAAGTTAACATGAACGTTAACATCTCCACCACCCCAACCCAGTGACGTAACGTCAGATGTGCATGTGACGCAAGTTAACATGAACGTTAACATCCCCACACCCCCCTAACCCAGTGACGTAACGGATGTGCATGTGACGCAAGTTAACATGAACGTTAACATCCTCACACCCCCTAACCCAGTGACGTAACGTCAGATGATGTCAGATGTGCATGTGACGCAAGTTAACATGAACCTTAACATCCCCACCCCCCCTAACCCAGTGACGTAACGTCCGATGTGCATGTGACGCAAGTTAACATGAATGTTAACATCCCCACCCCCTCCAACCCGGTGACATAACGTCAGATGTGCATGTGTCGCAAGTTAACATGAACGTTAACATCCCCACCCCCCCAACCCAGTGACGTAACGTCAGATGTGCATGTACCGGATACAGAATGTGTGTTTTCAAAAACGGTCAAAACGCTGGCGCGGTTTTCCCCCCGCTGTCATATACATGATGTATACTATATATATATATAATTATATATATATATAATTATATATATATATTGCCAATGTGACCACAGATGTTTGACAATTTTAAGGGGTATTTTACATATTACCCATGCAATTGGCCTTGGGATGGTACCAGGTACCACGGGTCACCAGGGCACACGGGATTTCCCCCAAGAACAACCATCAGATTTGGGGGGGCGAAACAACTAGTACGGTAAAGCCAAAAATAAGCCCAACATTGGAGGTACATCAGGAAGTACTTCTTCAACTACTCAAAAGTCTTGGGAAAAGTGACGAATCTCTGATTACCAACTATTCAGCCAAACATGGATCAATGGATATTCAAATGGGTGCTATAGTATAAACCCTCCAAACTTGGAGGTTTATGGAGGTTTATGCCAGGGTGAATTCCCCATGATTCAACCACCCATTTTTCCCAGGACGACTTCCTCCATTGGTTGGGCGCGGAGCTGGGCCCTTGCGGTCTGGACGTGGCCTTACCCGCGGGCAGCATCTTGGAAAAAAAAAGTGGTGAAATTGTGGTTGAAATATGTTGAGATTGAAAAGTAGAAAACTGGTTACCCTCTGGTAATTTGTTACATAGCTATGGAAAATGGCCATTTATAATTGATTTACCCATTCAAAGTGGTGATTTTCAATAGTTTTTTCTATGTTTACCAGAAGGTAAATGATGTGAAATTAAATGGTGTTTTTTGTAATTGTGGGTTGAATTTGAAGTATTCAGTGGTTGGGAGCAGTTTTTGAATTATGGACATATTCATAATCCCAAGGAGAATGGGGAGTCCAGGAACTACTAAGTGTTCCCAGCCACATGATAGTGAATCAAACAGGGAAACAATGAGTTGTTTTTTGTGTTCAATTAGATAATAAAACGCAGTGGACGTTTAAGTCTACACAGCATTGAAACAAAAGCATTCAATCATTGATATTAATGGAGCTTTAGCCTGCACTTCAGCCGTGGTGTGGAAAATGAATCCCCCAATTTTATGTCCAATTAATTTGAAAAGTACATTTCCCGTTCTTACAATTTTTCTTCACCACTAATTATACCACATCTTCGGGTTTTCTGGCGTTAGCAAGATGGGATTTAAACATCAATGATTGGGGTGTACGGTTCCTGGTTTCAAACACATATTTTGATTGAACCCATCCCGCAATATTGAATGCCCCGAGTGATGGAGCCAGATGAAATAGATGCAAGGGTTTCTAAGGGGGTTATTCAATGGTTGAGCCGGAGGGATCATACAATATGGGGTCCCCAGTGATAAGTTTGGTTTACAAGCCTTAGTACCTATACGTAGTTATTGGAGGTATAAGAGTTCTCCGAAGAGGATTTATAACTTTGTAACCCCAATAGCTACAGTTACAACATATATTATATATAAGTATCAACAAATCATAAGTGAAATTGGAGTTAAACACCAGTTTTTGCTGCCTAGTTATTGTTGTTCATATTTACTCCCCACTTCACCAGTGTTGCACCCTTAGGGGGTCGAGAAGCCAGCGTATGTTTGGAGCCTCAGCTCTTGGGCGCCTGGAAATCCATGGGTTTTTTTGATCGCTAAGGAAATCATGCCCAAAATGGCCGCAAGTTTCAGGTTAGTGAATTATGATAATTTACCCATATAGATAGATTAGATTAGATTAGATTAGATTAGATAGATAGATAGGTAGATAGATAGACAGATAGATAGATAGATAGATAGATATTTTAGATATTTTAGATATATTAGATAGATATTTTAGATATATTAGATAGATATTTCAGATATATTAGATATATACATTAGATAGATAGATAGATAGATAGACAAATAGATGGATAGGTAGGTAGGTAGGTAGATAGATAGATAGATAGATATTATTAGATAGTATTAGATAGATAGATAGTATTATATATATATTAGATATATTAGATATATAGATATATAGATATATAGATATTCAGATATATAGATATATAGATATAGATAGATACTAATAGAACGGGTTTACCAATGGAACCAAATGGAGCCAATTTAGAATTATAGTATTCAAATGGTTTTAGCAATGGTATATGGTATATAAAAAAAATGATTTTACCAACACTCAAACAATTTTACCGACTTTTGGGTATTTTGTTGCGTTAAATGTTTTTGATATTCAACAGATGGAACACATGGCTGTGACATCTATCAATCAAATATATCATATCATCTCATATAAACCTTGATCGAGGGTATTATATTAATTGCGGGTATGTACCAGCACAAGACGAAATGACCAATCAGAAATAGCATAATACAATAATATATATATACTGTATGACTGTACATGTACATGTCCTGAACGGCAGATCCCCAAAACGGACGATGAAGTGATGGATATACAAAGTTGCACTTGGACAGCCAGAGGCCAGTTGAATTTTGGAAGAAAGTCCAGTTGTTCAAACATATACTATGCACATCTATTCACCAGATGGGGCCACCAATTATAAGTTGCTTTATAACATTTTAAAACCCCTACCAACTGTTGATATATTTACCCAACTAAAAACCCAACAATTCACCCATGGATCCCAGCGCCTAGGCCGAGATTTGCCAGATTTGGCGCGGGTGTCGCTCCAGGAGGTGCTGTGGGTTGACCCTGCCATGGACCTCCCACCATACCGCGCAGGGTCTTTGACAATTCTTGAGGTGCGTTGTTGTTTTTTGAAAGGTTGAAAATTGAACAGTTTGAACCTTGACAATTGGGAAAGATAGTATTTCGTAACCACAACGATCGAACAGTGGATGCAATCCTACCAATGAAAGGGTTTTCCTATTTTTTTGGGGTGGTTGCTATACGGACTGCTTCACTGCGTCTCGGTAGGTCAAGGCTGCTCGTTCCCGGCGAACGCAGAAGGCTAGGATCCAGAATACCAAACCGGGGTTCCAGTGGGCGTGTTTTTTTTTTTGGGGGGGGGAAAGGACTGATTCAAATATTGTAAACAAAGTTCAACAATTTCAACATGATTTAAGCGTCAAGACATCAGAACAAATGACATTAAATGGGAATCTAACTCAGCGTCACACTTGAGATTTCATGGCTAGGATAATGGGTGAAGTTGGAAGACTTTAAATAAGTTTTTTTGCTTACCTAGGAATGGATCAACACCTATTAATTATACAATATGATGGGGAATCATCCCCAATTTGCCTTATTTCAGCTATGTTCAGGTCAGTGAATTACTACACTTCGGGCTTGGTTTCTGGTGTCTAAACACCATTCTCAGAGGGTATATTTTGAGCATTAGGGCATATTTTACGGTACATATGTTTCCAGGGTTGTTTCCACATTGTTTCCGTAAATTGCCATACTCCTCACAATTGTCCACCATTTTTCACTCATACCCTCTAGTAAACTAGCACAGCTATTGAATATTGCCATTTAAAGTTGATTTACCTATTAAAAACTGGTGATTTTCATTGATTTTCCAAACTTATGTATGTTTACCAGAGGGTATGTTCCATCATTTTCCATATCACCACCTCGTAGGCGTCCGAGGGCGAAGTCGAGGCTGACAGCTCGACTAGCTCGCGGGCCAAGGCGAGGGTATATTTGGACGATTATATGGTATTATAAATTAATATAATATATATATATATAGATATTATATAGATATATAGATTATATAATGATTATACAATATATAGACCATTATAGATCCAAGTCATTGCATAGACCATTGTGGATTATATTTGGTATTTACACGGCGGTTCGTGGATGAAAAAACTGCGCAGGACCGGTGTTTTTTGCAGATTGGTATGTCGGTGACATGGCAACTTGAGGGGACTTGTTTCCAAACCACAAAACCCTAAATCCTAGAATGAACCTAAATCTGACATGAAACCCTCAGTAAGCCTTGACATCAAATCTTATTAAAGGCTTGATAAAAGCACAACAAAAAACAAATGAAGCCCAAAAAAAAATTAAGGAGTTGGTCCCATGATAAACCTCTGGGCGGCACCCCCGGCCTGCGGGTATTTATTATATACATATATATATACAGTCTTATATTATCTTATATAGTTGCATATTATATATATATATATTTTTTACAAGCCATAATAAATTACAGCTACATGGTTAATTGTAATGAACGATATATAATTCATAATAATTGTATGCGTGCATATGAACTATATAAAACTATATATAGATGTATAACTCGGAACTGCGGTTTGTATGTATGTATACAAAGGCACAAGTATGAATAGAGCCACAATGGGTTCTATATGGCATATACGGGCATATATGATGCGGTTTGTAAACCACAACCTGTATGGAACCCATAATATTTGACTGGGGTATACTGGGGGATAATTGGTTATTACCGACTTACTAACTGGGTTGCACATTCAAGTATGAGATTTGGTGTATCCACATGTTTGCATCAAAAGCTGTCGGAGGTCGTTATGTTAAGTCTGGATTAGTTGTTTCAGGTGTGGCTGAAGGTTGTGGTTAAGCGGAGCTTAAGGTGGCATCACCAAGGGCTTTGTTGAACCGGATAGATAAGGGGGAGATTGGGATAACCCTTGGTGAAGGCATGTTGGGTGAGTCGGTTGATTGCTGTCTGGTAACAAGGCGTAACATGATATCCATTAGGATGAGCGCCAGTTTCCTTGGATTTGCCAGAGAGAGAGAGAGAGAGAGAGAGAGAGAGCTGCTCCATGGATTCGGTGAAAAGATCAGGGATGCAGGAGATTCAATTAGACTCGAATTCAATGTATGGCACCTCCAGAAAATGTGTGCATCCGCTGTATATTTGGACTTCACAACTTGGGACAACTATATAATATATCAGTATCCATATTCCATCCACGCATGAATCTGTTTTTTCTCTATAGGTTATGGATATTTAATGGATCATGTTAGGTATAACTTTTGGTATAGATACCATGCATCGAAGGTATGGCTGAGTATTGCAATGATTTTCCATATAATTGTTTGCAACATTGATCTACCTAGCATGGTGATTTTCCACGTGGCAATGCGCAATTCCAACTTTTCATGACATAGATGTTGGATGATTATCTATCAATAGGTGCCGTTTTTTGCTAAATTCTGGAGGGTTCCAGTGGCCAAATCTCTTCCTCCGGTGCTCTTTTGGAAGGCTCGAGTCCCGCGGAATCTCTTACAGGCACCAGTCGCGGAGGTTATGGCTGGATGTTCTGGGATGGTCATGAAGGTCAACTCCATCTATTTCGATTAGGGCCATCGAAAAACCATGGCTATGTAACAAATAACCAGAGGGTATTGCCATCAACTGAATAAAACTTGGGTTGACTGAGTCAGGAATGGATGACCATGACACATAGTAGTTTTTTCAAGATGGCACATGTGGTAAGGACAATGATGAATGAAATAACCATACCCAAGTTGAAAACTAAGTGGTCTGACCAATTCTATCCAATTTTCAGACACACCTTTAGAATCCTTCAGGCATCTTTGGGCTCTTGGAGTTTATATTTTGTTTTGGGTTTAGTTTAGTGAATCACAAATGATGGATAGTACATGCTCCAAGCGAGGGTCTGTTAGCTATGGTAGCAGCACTCAACATACTTGTTTCCCTCTCTCCCTCTCTTTCTTCTCTCTCTTCGTTCATGTCTACCTTTGCACAGACACATGATCATAATTGTCTGTATATATATATGTATGTATGTATACAATTATACATTAATAGTCATTAATATTCATTGATTAATGATGACTTGCACAAACAGTTTTCAGCATTTTTGCACTCAGGCCATTGCTCAGGACCCGCTGGTGTCGGAGCCCCTAGATCGTCGAACAAAAAACATAGATTGTCGAATTTACCACAAGATTTGCTATTCCTTGAGGGTGATTTTCAACATTTTGAACCGCTTGGTGTAGACAGGGATCCCTGCCCCCTTCTTCTAGGTTGTTTTTCTCCATCCCTTGCTTTGCTAATTTTGGAGAATTTGAAGTAGTTCAATCATCTTGCACAGACGATGTTGGGGCACGGCTTAGGTTCGACCCTCTACAGGGCAATGCCGGGGCTGGAGGTTTGTGTGGGGCCTTAGGAGGCAGGCCTCAGGCCTCAGGCCTGGTTGACCTAGATCATTCACGATCATTCCACGTCCTGATTTTCTTGATCCTGTCCAAATCATGCAAAATCATGATGCACACTTCGGATAATAATGCTTATAATTGGGCGTGTTTGAAACTTGTTCCACAGATTTTTGACTTTGGAGACTTCAAAAGATACTAAGGAGCTATTCCGGGTATGTAAGCTATGGCTATGACAGTATCCCCAATCATGGAATCAGTAATTTCAACCATTTTATACCTTTGCATGCATATATGTATATAAATAACATTATAAAACAACAACCATATATTTAAACAAAATCTAAACATATATTTACAATTATTATTATTGTCATTAGCTAATACAGCAATGATCAGCATGCATCATCACTTATCATTAGTTTCAGTAGTGTTCCGTTACATTTGTTGCGTAAGTTAACTCAATCCCTTAATCGTCGCCAGTGATGCGTACTGCATGAAATTAATGCATAAGGTGTCATGCAAGTTTAAACATGATCTACAACTCTGAATCTGAAGAGAAACGGTATCCCTATGTAGCAAAAATACGACATGTGTTTTGTTTATTTTGCAGGAACATCGACAATCTTCTACAAATTCTTACAATTCAAATTGCAATTTCGAAACATTTCTCAGATGCCATGACAAGATCCCACTCAAATCCATCATCAAATCCCATTTCTCATGCCATTATTAGATCCCATCATAAAATCCCATCATAAAATCCCATTTTCATCCCATTTTCATCCCATTTTCATGCCATTTTCATGCCATGATCCCATTAAAACTCCATCGCGAAACCCACAACGGTGCAACCGAGGTTTCGGGGTGGTCTCTCCATGTGCGCCTCCGCGCGCGGCCTCGCCGAGCTCATGGCGTCGGAGGCATGGGCCCACTATAAGTGGGTTATAACCCCAGTGATTGATGTGGATTAAGCCTACAAAAATCCCATTTATAACTGGGGTGAACTAAGCCACTTACTGATTCGTGGGTAGTTCGCCACCAAGGTTTCGGGGTGAATGTAGGATTTAAAATGATTGGAAATATTACGGTAACGACATTTTTTTGTATATTTAAGAATCCGTATATTTAAATGTAGTTACCGTATATTGTTCATTGTTGTTCATGGGATTTCAATACTAGTTGATGATGATGATGGTTGATGATGTGTTGTGTTGTCATGATTTCCAGGGTTTCCAACTTCTTGTGGGGGGTTATGACAATGGGATGATGATGGGACATAGTTTATGATTCACAAAAAATGTAGGCAAATCACAACCACAAAGGGGGAACATGTCATTTTACCATATTTTACCTGCGTAGTCTAAGTACTCTACCTGTACCATCGTACCTGGTTGGTGGTTTGGAACTTTTTTATTTTTCCATACTGTATATTGGGAATAATTCTAGAGGCAACATTCCCATATTCAGAAAATCTTCGCATACCATGTTTTCATCGTACTCCAGACCTGGGTTTTGGTATGTTACTTTGATAGGCATTTCAGCTCAATCTGGAGGGAACA
>Ga0126342_10016683_pt1 | contig 12775 bp, 9 predicted proteins | sample Cyp1metagenome_FD_92528 | JGI IMG/M metagenome (GOLD analysis project Ga0126342, IMG submission 92528) | Coral microbial communities from Lord Howe Island, Old Settlement Bay, Australia - Cyphastrea 1 metagenome | ecosystem: Host-associated > Invertebrates > Cnidaria > Coral ...
ACTTGAAGTCCCAGCCCAACACAGATCAACACCGCTATTGCAGCACAATATAATTATTTTGCATTGACGTGCCGCTAGATCCGGAGATGATCATAGCTGTCCAACTTTCGCGTTCTTGTACTTTCGTGCGCGTTTTCGCGTTTTCGCGTTTTCGCGTTTTGTTGCCCGTTTTCGCGTTTTCGCGTTTTCGCGCGGAAATGCCGCGCACCACCGGGGCCGAAACACACACATTTCCTGCAAGGGCAGATTGTATACATATATTTATGTAATGTATATATTAAAATAGTTTTATAATGTTTTTTGTAAATATGATATATTAATATATTTAATATATATATATATATATATATATATATATATATATATACCATATAGGGTTTAATTCATAATACAAAACATGACATATATATATATAATCTTTCATTTAACATATATTGTATATATACATATACCATACATACTCCCAAGAGCCACTTCAATCATCACAAGTTCCGCGTTCGCCCTCGCCACCGCGCGCCAGCCAAACTCACCTGTTTGACGGTGAACCGCAAGAAGTCCGAGAAGAAGCGCCGTGCCACGTTGGATCCCTCCGCGGACGGGGTGCTGGGACCTGACTGAAACATGGCGATGGGACCTTCACCACAGAAACGGCTAAACAAACTCCATAAAACGGTAGAAGAGACAGGATCTATATGGTTAAAGATGAGGTTTCTAAGTTGATGATCAGACTTTTACAATTTAGGTTAAGCCCAAGGCTTTATGGTAGTGAAATGACTCTATAATTATTGGGATGTGTAAACCATCACACCTGGGACACCTTGAGACACCTTTGATACGAGGATCATCCCAGGATCACACCTGGGTCAGCCGTTGAGTTGGAGAGACCCCATGGGCTGTTGGTCATTGGGGGAAGCTTTTTATTTAATGGTGATTTAATAGGGATATTAATGGTGATTTTATGGTGATTAACCCTCTGGTAATGGAATATTAATCACTGGTTGGTGCTTTGGAACATTTGGATTTCGTATTGGGAATCATATTCCCAACTGACGAACTTTTTTTTTCCAGAGGTTAAAACCACCAACCAGATCAGATTATCGCTACATTTCAATTTCAATACCAGGATACCTCCTAATTCAACCAGGTTCATTTATCCGGGGCGATTTACTTTACAGGTGGTGCCCTCTAGTTATATGTTGCTTTATAGCCCCATCTAATTGATTCTAATTGTAGATCTAATCATCATAAACCGTAGTTCAGCTGCCTATCAACCAGACTTAGCAAACGAACTGGGGCACCACCAAGGATTATTTCATTCTATCCAAATTATATTATACATTATTATTCTATAATATTCAATATATTCCCTTTAGGTTCCCATAAATATATAGAAGCCAAAGGGAATATGATATTATTCTATTATTCCCTGGGGAGCCGAAAGGTTCCCATATTATTCTATATATTATATTATATATCCTTTAGGGAACCTATATATTCTTTAGGTTACCGAACCTAGGGAGCGCATGATTTTCTTGCCATCCCACCTCCAGGACCTCCCGAAGTTGCACTTTGCGGGCTATGGACAGGTGCAGCGGCACCTGTGACCTCTTCGTGAGCGTTTTTTTAGGCAATTACGAAAGATCATAAAGACCCACAATCGTGGCTGGTTGGTGGTTTCAAACATTTTTATTTTTCCATAATATATGGCGGTTTTCCATGGTTATGTTAAATGACCAGATGGTACCAGTAAATAAACATAGACATGAAATCCATCACTTCCATAATAAATGGGATAATTCTTCCCATTGACGAACTCATATGTTTCAGGATGGTTATTGCACCACCAACTGGGTGGGGATTAATGGGACACAAGGTGGGAAATCATTGGATGATTAAGGTTGGAAATCCCGAACCCCATCCGCCGAAAAAGAAACACCCGTTTTCTATGGTACAGTTATGGCTATTTATTAGTTATAACTGGTTATTTCAATGGGAAAACAAACAATCTATAAATGGGGTTTTGTTGGTACTTATAACTGGTATTTCGGGCCATAACTGCAGATAGGAATCAAAACATGGGGGAGTGTCTAATATTAGGTGGATGTTTTTTTTTCCTTCGAGATCATAGTTCTGGTAGTCATTGGAAAGGTTGGTAAAACCATGGGATCCATCATGATTGCAACATTGGAAAAGGCTAGTGAAAAGCACCAGTTCAAACCTGCAGTGACCAAAAATGAAGCTCAGTGTTTTTCACCAGTTCGTCTCGCGAGACTTTATATCTAGTTCATCTAGTAATCTATAGTTGTTATCAGAGTTCTCGTTTCCAAAAAAAGGGTCTACAGTTATGGCCCGAAATACCAGTTATAAGTACTTATAATCCCATTTATAGATTGTTTGTTACCCCATTTATAACCAGTTATAACTAATAAATGGCCATAACTGTATCAAGTTGTATCAATACATACGAAAATAAAAATGGTCCTAACTCGCCATATATATATATATGTATATATATATATATGTACCCTCCAGTAATCAAACGTGGCCGGAAAGTCTCCGACCCAAATGGAGTTTTTAGTGGGAACCAATAATCTATGAACTCTACAGTTATGGCCATTTATTAGTTATAAAACTGGTTATAAATGGGATTATACAATCTATAAATGGGGTTATAAGTACTTATAACTGGTAAAGGGCCATAACTGTATGAATGGATATTTTTTTGTTTTAGGAGGCCAATCGATTTTCACTTCATGCTAGAATTTAATGACTTAGTTAATTTAATTGTGCTAACTCTCCTTTATCCTTTGGTTTTGTTTTTGGTACATAGGAAATAGTCACTCATCTTAGATTCTTAGTGGGTATTGGGTAAAGCAAAATTCATGCACTCATTGGTGATTTGATATTTAATATTTAGTGATTGTTGGTACTGTTTGTCTGCTGTGCCAGGCATTGGCTCACCTGTCGACTTGAACAACTTTGCCAAGATGTGGTTCCACTCGTCAAAGGCAAAGAAGGTGGCATGGAATGCCGGCATTCGCCTGCCTAAAGCGATGCCATGGACCTTTTGTGTGTGTAGCTCTATGCGAGGTGGAGACTGTTGCGTCCTACTACTAGTCAAAGGAAGGTCAGATTTACTCATACCTGTGCAAGCTCGCCTGTGCCTGGAAGAAGTCACCTTCCAACAGGTTCGGATGGTGGCTGCTCACTTTGACTCATATTTATATATTTATAATTATATGTTTTGTTTTTTAATATTATGATTAGATTATATATATATATACAATTATACTATTAATTATCTATTATACTGTTGATTAGTTGTATGTTGTATTGTAATACTATATGTATATATATATACATATATATATATATATATATATCATGCATACAATTTGATGGTTATATGGTATACTGTTTAGCATTTTCCAGTTTGGAATATGTTGAAATGTTTTTCAATATAAGATTTAGAAAAAAAACAATACTTGTATAATTTGTATTTAGTATTTGTATAATATCTACAACATTGCAATATCATAAAATATTTATCTATAAATTTTCTGGTTTAGTGAAGACATGTGAAAACATGTGAAGACCGGTATCCCGATTCTTATGGGTCATAATGATCCCCTATAAACCAGGTAGTTTAATTATCACCCTACTTCATAACCAGTTAATTTCACTCAATCATCATTTTCAAGAGATATCCCCACTTTATAATGGTCAATATGTCAAAGTTTAACCTATATTAATCCGGCAGTATTGCTGCTTAAATAAAATTTCCATGGCTCAGTTGTGACTTCCATAGACTCCTAACCTCTCCACATCCCTCCGGGACCCACCCTACGCGCGCGCGCGTGTTGGAAGGCATGCTTTGCCTTGCGTTTCTCGCCGGATGATCTTCAACTGGCAGGAGGTGCAGCGGAGTTTGTGCGAAAACAGGTGGATATCCTTGGAATATGATTGTGTCAAAATTCCAAATTTCTGGATATCTATGATATCAATGGGAGATTCATAAAATGTGAAAGTTATGCTATATTACCCTCTGGTAATTTGTCACATAGCTATTGAAAATGGTGGTTTAGTTCGTGGATTTTCCCATGAATAGCATGGTGATTCTCCAGTTCGCTATGTTAATTTACCAGAGGGTAGCTTAGTTACCCTCTGGTAAACTAACATAACTATGGAAACTCACCATTTTCAAAGGGGAAAATCCACTATAAATGGTCATTTTCAATAGCTATGTTAGCCATTACCAGAGGGTATGCGAGATTAGCTCAAATAACAGCATGTCACCAGCCAACTTAAATGAAATTTCGCCATGCAGCTCACGAGTCTCACTGCATCGAATTTTGCCCTGGGGATTTTTCACACGCCAAGATGGGGATCCAACCAATGAATCATGGGGATTTAACATGTGAATCAATAGGTAAATAGATAATTGGATAGGTATAGATCTACATGGATAGATATCTACAATAGGTAGATATATCATGAGATATCTATCTATTTTCTGGTAGATAGATCTAACCAGAATTTGTACAAACTGGTGCCCCTGTTTACGAAATCGCTAAGTTGGTGCGTTTATAACTCCAATTTCACTCGGACTTATGGTAGATATATCTATGGTTGATGGGGTTATAAACCAACAAACATGACTGCGGGGGGTACCACATTGTATAAATTTGAAAAACAATCTATAAATGGAGATAAAATGAGGATATCCCGGGATAAATTGCATCTTTATAGCTGACACGGCACGTGTTTTAACCAGGATGATTTTTCACAGTTTTCCCGGTCGTTGTGTGTTTTGTTCTGTTTTGGATCTTCTTTGTCCTTTATTTGTTTGTTGCTTTCTGTGTTGCTTGTTTCTTGGATTTGTCTGTCTCGTTCATTTCTCATCTGATGTACTGCCCTGCATCCTTTGACAGTTCAGGTGTGCTCAGGACTGACCGTCTTGATTGCAATTTGAACCACAGGTGAGTGTTGTCCTCTCTCACTCTACGATGGACTACTACCACTGGATCGGCTATGAACAACGCACCCTTTGGAGTCACCACTTCGTTCAGGTCCACCAGCACAAAGGATTTTACCCTTTGCAAACGAAGTGAAGTGAGTTTTGACCCGTTCGCTTTCCTCGAGGCAAAGCTGTGGATTCAGAACGAACGGTGGAACGTGAGATCATCTGAGGCACGCAGAAGATCCGAAGTGGTTTCCCAGGGACTCACAGCCTGCTGCGTCCCTTGTCGCAGAGCCTAGCGTTAAATTCGATGGATTTAGTAATCTCCTCGAGTGGTCTGGGTTGAGAACTCCCACTGGGTGCCCCCAGACGAACTTATCGTATCTTACGGGCCGCTACCACATGGATTCTGCAGACTGAAACCTGATGGAATGGCTGAGGATTTCAAGCATACTTGGATCAATTGGAATCTGATGATGGGAATTTGACTGGAACAAAATGGAACAAATATGAGGGTTTACAACCTATAGAATGTGGGATCACTCGGAACACTATGGAATTGGGGCTGTGTATTCATTATGCATAGCACATAATTGTTAAATGGTGCTATCATTTTTCATGGTTTTCTTGTTTTTGTCCGTCAGGAAGGGTGTTTCCCACGAATCAGGATGATTGATTCCCAGTGACTGGCACCACATTTGCTGGTGATGTGACCCTTTTTATTGATTAAACAAATTACTATATTGCTGGTTACATCATGTTCTCTTGTTAAATCTCACTTTGTTAAACATCTCATGCCGTTAAAACATGGACTGAAACCTTTGTTTTAATCGTTGGTCACAAAATTTATCCAGCCAAAACTCCCAGTTGTGACGTCAAATCTCCCATTTGGTAAAACACAAATCCACACTGTTGTAACCATTGTAATTCGAATCTCCACAGTTATGGCCATGGCTACTAGTTATAACAGGTTATAACTGGGATAAAAAACATTCTATAAATGGGGTGACTTAGTACTTATACCGATACCCTCTGGTAAATTAACAGTTCGACCCTGCCAGATAGGGGTTGGAAGATTAGTTTCCACTAAGAATTGGTGATTTTCAGGGTCCAACTGTTAATTTACCAAAGGGTAACTGGTATTTCGGACCATAACTGCACCTTTATGCAATTATGGCCCGAAATACCAGTACTTAGATTGTATAATCCCATTTATAACCAGTTATAACTAATACTGATTGGTGGTTTGGAACATTTTTTATTTTCCCCTATATTAAGAATAATCATCCCAACTGAAACATATTTTTCAGAGGGGTAGGTATACCACCAACCAGAATAGCCATGGCCATGGCCGTGTGGGAAAACACCTTCACCGTCACCTGGCCCTGCAGCTTACCTCGATGGTGGACTCCGAGTCTTTGATGTGGGCAAGGCGGGGCATGGCCGGGCAGCGGCGAGATCGGCAGGTGTTTCCCGGGCCATCTCTGGTATTCTCTGGTGATTAATGGTGATTAATGGTGGTTAATGGTGGTTAATGGTGATTAATGGTGATTAATGGTGGTTAATGGTGATTAATGGTGATTAATGGTGATTAATGGTGGGTAATGGTGATTAATGGTGATTAATGGTGATTAGTGGTGGTTAATGGTGGTTAATGGTGATTAATGGTGGTTAATGGTGGTTAATGGTGATTAATGGTGATTAATGGTGGTTAATGATGGTTAATGGTGATTAATGGTGGTTAATGGTGGTTAATGGTGATTAATGGTGGTTAATGATGGTTAATGGTGACTAATGGTGGTTAATGGTGGTTAATGGTGATTAATGGTGGTTAATGATGGTTAATGGTGATTAATGGTGGTTAATGGTGGTTAATGGTGGTTAATGGTGATTAATGCTGGTTAATGGTGATTAATGGTGATTAATGGTGATTAATGGTGATTAATGGTGATTAATGGTGATTAATGGTGGTTAATGGTGGTTAATGGTGATTAATGGTGGTTAATGATGGTTAATGGTGATTAATGGTGGTTAATGGTGGTTAATGGTGATTAATGGTGGTTAATGGTGGTTAATGGTGATTAATGGTGGTTAATGGTGGTTAATGGTGATTGATGGTGGTTAATGATGGTTAATGGTGATTAATGGTGGTTAATGGTGGTTAATGGTGATTAATGGTGGTTAATGATGGTTAATGGTGATTAATGGAGGTTATGAATGGCTGAATTAATGGCTAAAAATCATTGGATTCAATGGGCAATTCAAAAATCACTAGATTTACCACGAAATTACCCATGAAATTGATATTGGTCACGATTTATCATGATATTTATAAGATTCATGGGTAAATGAGATATTGATATTACCATGAAACACTGCGATTTGATGGGATTGTTTCATAAGAGTTTAAATGGATTTACTAGGATAGCGGAAATAGCCTTGTTCATTTAATGGGAGTTTAATCGTTGTTTTTAACCAGCCAACATAATTTGGGGATATACTGTATTATTTGAAATGATAACTATGTAACAATTGATAAATGATGGTTGATTGAGCATTATAAGGGGTTATCCTACCGGGATGTTAGCAACCCATTTACAGACCAGTTTACCTATCGTTTGGGGCCCACCATGTGATATTCTATGCATGTGGTAGCGACCTCACTGACGAAACTGTTAAGCTTGCCACGGATGTTTTTCTTAGTGGAAAACAACACCAGATGGGACAACAATTCTCATGAGAGAAGTGCAATATGTTGCATATGGATATGATAAAATATAATATAGAGGCACTTGAAATACATATATATATTTATAATACACAGTTATAGACTAGTATATACCATCCAGTAGTCATGACAACGACAAATATTCCCTGAAATTTATAGATTATAGATTATTTCTTCGCACTAAAACCTGTATTTACAGGGCATTTCCCAGCTTGCCATGTTTGACACCGGAGGGTACAACACGACCTCACTGCTATGGATGTGACTTGGGTGACTTGGGACATGATGGTTGGTTTATAACCGGATATAATGGGAACATCAACTATAAATGGGATATACCATCTGGTTATTTAACATAGCCATGGAAAATCACTATTTTTCATAGGTAAACCATCTATAAATGGGCCATTTCCCACGGCTATGTTGAATAACCAGAGGGCATTGGATCTGATAAATGGATTTATAATGTATCTATAGTTGTAGTACACAAATCGCTATACCATAGACTTTTCTATATAATGTGGTAAGCCCAAGAATCCGCCTTCCCCAAAATCACCGTAAATGGTTTGTATGAAGTATCCTCAGTCATGTTAGTTGTTTGTTGGATTTACTATACTAATCACGAATGGATACGGCTGCTACAGTTATGGCCCGAAATACCATTTATAATAAGTAGCAAGTCACCCCATTTATGGAATGTATAATCCCATAGAAACAACCAGTTATAACTAATAGCCATGGCCATAACTGTAGGTACACATGCATCGACAAATTTCGAACCTCGCCGTGGCAGGCGCAACACCAACATACGCTGAACTTGTCTCCTCGCAACGCCATCAGGTTCCGTTCCTGATTGGAATGACCCCAAGGCCCTTAGTAGAAAAGGAAGAATAGAAAGCTTGGGCATCCAGATTTTGAGACATTCCCATTTCTTGACCCGGGAAACATCTGTTGTTTTTTTCTGAAAACTTATAGATTTCTTCAATAGAAATGATGACTTATCGGAATATGGGGAGATGACCCAGTAAGATCTTTTAGACCTGGAACCAATTATCTATCTGGTTGGTGGTTTGGAACCATGGAATTTTATGATTGTCCATATATTGGGAAGAATCATCCCAACTGACGAAGTACATCATTTTTCAGAGGGGTAGGTATACCACCAACCAGCTATCCTTTGAACAACATCAGTAAACCATGTGGATTTGAGAAACGGTAAATGAACCCTTCTTTCCTCGCTTAGATGCTGAAAAAATCAGGTCAGCTTTGGGAAGTTTCATATATCTTGCGGCTATAAGATGGTGATTTCACCGAAAAAAATATGAAACATGTGCAGTTGATATTACTGATATTAGGAACGGTGATATATGGGGGATTCCATAAATGATGGTACCCCCAATAGCAGCTGGATGCTTGATTTCATGGAAAATCCCACAAAAATGGATGATTTGGGGATAATTGGAGGTAAATTATTGTAACTTTGTGTATTTCACCAATATAAGCCGGACATGGTAGATATAACGTATGTACAGATGAATGAACAATAAACTGACGATTCCACAACTGTGGGGGGCCAAAAGAAGTGGGTCAACCCACTGGTTTCCACACTGCTGGGTGGTGAAGTTTTCTCCGCCGTCGACTGCGACGTGCAGCTTCGAGTGGCACAGCAGGAACGATTGGCATCCTACAATGTGGGACCCCCTAGATAGCTAAGTTGCCTTATATGTGGCTTAACTATGGTTTATGATACCTATAACTATAGTTAATGGGGTTTATAAACCAACTTATAGCTGGGGGGGCCCACATTGTATCAGGAATGATTGGCACACTGAGTCTTGCGCGGCCCTTTCTTCTACTTGAAATCCATCGCACTGCAATGGAAACATGGTTAACGTAGCTACGCCAACTTCGCTACCGTCCTCTGCGACATCAATGGACGAATCCCACTGGTGGACGAATCGTGAATCAGGTTGAAATAGGAACAGTTATGGCCATTTGTTAGTTACAACTGATAATAACTGGGATTATACCTTTTATAAATGGGGTTATAAGTACTTATAACTGGTAAATGGTCATAACCAAATTTCACCACGAACAATAGGGATTGCAACGGGGATTTCATGAGGACTAATCGTCTATGAAGTAACTAAGCCTCTGATAACCTAGCAGTTTGCTGTGGAACATCACCAGAATGGGTACCCTCTGGTAAACTAACATAACTATGGAAAATCACAATTTTCAATGGAAAAATCCACTATAAATGGTCATTTTCAATAGCTGTGTTAGTCATTACCAGAGGGTAAATCAACCAACTAAATGGGCCATAGCGAAGTGTTAGTTTACCAGGTCCATTCGCCAGCACGCTTCATGGCGGGACCTTGAAGCCTGACCTGTACCATAGTAAGGGTAGCAAGGCTGAGGGTGTCCTAAAACATAGCTACCCAAAAATGGATGAATGGTTTATGATGGACAATCCATTTACAAAATGGATGAGAACTGGGGGTACCTGCATGTTAGGAAACCTCCGTTTTTCACTTAATTCACTATAATGCCCAGATGCAACCCATGGTGCTGGAATATGCAGACCTACATGGAAACCCCAAAAATAGGCCTTTTTGGTAAATATTCCAGCTCTGGGTAATGGACAATCCATCAATGGATGAGAACTGGGGGCACCCCGCATAAGAAACCTCCGTTTTTCACTTCATTCACTGAGGTGAACGTTCACCGACTTGACCTGAGATGCAGCAGTCCTATAAGTTTATTTGATTCATGGTACAATGAATCGCATCAAATATATAATTCATGAACAAACCCATCATATCCAGAAAAATTGCATATAAAACCCAATATAAAACCACTCTTGGCCAAACCATGATCACCATTCAACGCAACAATGTCCCATATAAAATCACTAATGTGGGTAAAACAATGACCCATAAACCATCACCCCAAACCACATTTTTTTCTAGGCTGATTCAAACCATTCCCAATTGGGTTGTAAAAATGGCATTGTTTTACCCACATTGTTAATAAAAAGCCATTAATTAGTACATATTATTACTATATATATAATATATATATATACATAAAACAACAACTATTTCCCATATAAAACATTCAACGAAACATTTAATCTAGGTAATAAACATAATAAACCACCCATGACTGGGAATGGTTAGGTTATCCCAACTATAAAAATAGTGACGACTGGGGGATGGTAAAAGTGACATTGTTTTACCCACATTACATCATTTTCACATACCAAAGGGGCATTACCCCTATAAATCAACCATGTTTGGGTAATGTTAACCATATACAATCCATATTTATTAATAACAACCATTGTTTTAACCATTTGAACCATTACTGGTTGGTGGTTTCAAACATTTTTTATTTTTCATAATAATATATGGGATGTCATCCTCCCCATTGACTTTCATATTTTTCAAGATGGTTAAAACATGTTAAAACCACCAACCAGATTAATATACAATCAATATATTAATCTGGGTAAATTATAACGACCTCACTGTTCTCCCTCCCTGGAATCATGGTTTATTTTAGGGAAATCATCCCCAAATGGCTTTAATTCAGGTTAGTGAAATATTGTAATTTACCCAGATTAATGTTTCTATTATCCATTAAAAACCATAGCGAGATGGTTTCACCTCCAGGGACGATGAGGACATGGAGGCCGCCGCTGAAAAGGCCGCCATGGAACGTGGCAAACGCCTGACCAAACGAGGTGCGGCGAAGGGCGCGGCGAAAGCGGCGGCCGGAGGATGTGTTGGGTTAGCCTTGGGGAACAGTTTGCTATGGAAAATGCCAGTTTTTGATAGGTAAAACAACTAATTATAATATGGGAGACTTTTAGGATTCACCAGTAACATCATTTTTGTTTATATTCTTATGTGTGAATTTAAACATTTTGACTACATATGTAAGAATATATGGTGAAGTAAGGTTAAAATATGGAAGTCGCGAATAAAACACTAAGTGCTCGTCCTGCACTGTACGCACGAAAACATGATCATAATTCCCTGTCCCGATTCTGCTGGGGTGCGAAATGTTCGCGAAAGTGCGGCGTAAGGGCAGTTTTGGGGTACCATAACTTTAAACAACCCCCATATAATGAATATGAATGGCATGGGAATGGATACTTGGAATGGATATCACTTTTGATGGATATATATATATACAATATACAATTATGAATAAATGGCAAAATACATAGGACTGACTATGAATCAATAATGGGAGATATTATTGGGAATATGTATAGGAATATTCATGGGATTAACCATTAATATGGGTAAACATGGAATATGTATGAATGGTATTAAATATCACCATGGTATATTAAATAACATATAATGGTGAATAGTTCAGATCAATATGGTAATATATATGGGATTAACCATGGTATATGTTATTTTATATGGTGAATCCAGTTTAATGGTATCCATATCCCGCAATGATAATACTGTTTAATGGAAATATTTATGGGATTCAATGGATATCAATATTTTGCGTGGAATATTCAATAACGGATGTAATGGACATATTAATGGATATTTTTCTATTAATGGATGTTGTGGACATGGATATATTCATCACTTTTTCTTCCGGGATTCCCCTGGAGATACTATGGACTGTTAATGGAGATATGTCATGGAATTTACCCTCTGGTAATTTAACGTAGCTATGGAAAATCACCATTTTTAATGGGAAAATCCACTATTAATGGTCATTTTCAATAGCTACGTTAAATTACCAGAGGGTATGTTGATTGATCTTATTGATAGTTTTCATGAGATATTATATACCCTCTGGTAATCTAACATAGCTATTGAAAATGGCCATACAAATAGTGGATTTTCCCATTTAAAAACATGGTGATTGTCCATAGCTATGTTAAATTACCAGAGGGTAATCGGGTTTGTCTGTGATGGATTTTTGATGGTTCAGGGTTCGTCTGTGCACGTCAAAAGTGGGTCGTTTGTGCACGTCAGACGGTTGGTCGTCTGTGCACGTTTTTGTTGTGTGTTTTTGTCATTGTATCTCTGTAACATGATTCTTCTTCT
>Ga0126342_10016684_pt1 | contig 12774 bp, 12 predicted proteins | sample Cyp1metagenome_FD_92528 | JGI IMG/M metagenome (GOLD analysis project Ga0126342, IMG submission 92528) | Coral microbial communities from Lord Howe Island, Old Settlement Bay, Australia - Cyphastrea 1 metagenome | ecosystem: Host-associated > Invertebrates > Cnidaria > Coral ...
ACCATTAATAGGGGCTAGTCATCCAATGGTTCATAGGGATTTATAATAACCATTATAAGGATCCTTATTATGGATGGGATGACCATCAACCATATAGTGAGTATTGACCATGGCTCATATAATTTCATATTTCTGGGATTTTCTAGCTTGTATTGTTGACATGCACGTGTTTTGACTTCAGTTCAAGCATCGGATCGAGTGAGCATTGGCACCTTTGGGCACCAAAAGATCTGTGAGCAAAACATCAAACACGTATAAACACCTTGGAATTCTTTGAAAAATATATATAAGAAAATGCCCAATGGATTATTCAGATTCTCCGCAGTTAAATGATTTTAAACGGCATTTTTTGGGGCACGTATCTACCATTTTCAGACTCAGGTCATGGGCTTGGGATTTCTCACCGATTGCTATGCATATGGCGTCAGAACGACTATTCTGGATGAATGCCCTCGATTGAAAGCCTTGGTTGAGCGGGTCGGTGATCACCCCAAAGTAAAGGAATGGAACGCTGCTCACCCGTGAACTCGCCGTGAACTCCGTGAACCGACCTAAGCATCTCGAAGCCTTGACTCATTTGGACCCAATCCTGTGCAAAAAAGAGAAGTCCTTATGCCTTGCATGCCATTGCTGTAGGCAGGCCATCAGCAATCTAGATAAGACAAGACAGGAAAGAAAAACCTCCTGTCGTGTTGGATTCTCTAGAATCTTGGACTCAGTAGCCAGTGGCCAGCGAGAAATGCATGATGTCCCGATAGACTTGCCTTCCATGAACCACCAGTCACCTGCAGGGGGCTGTGCAACCTTCGAAAGATCCAGTTGACATTGAGGTCATTTGAGCGTTTTGCGTCACGCTTCTGAGGATACTGTTTTCCAAGTACTGAGCAAACAATCCTGCCAGAAATCATCCTCAGCAAAATTGAATGGACGTTCCATGGAGCACTGGTACATACTAGGATAATAAAGGATAATAAAGGAAGGGTGCAGCGCAAGGCTGTTGAGTTTTTGGTCAAGCTGAGTGTTTTTTGAAATCAGATGCCCTACCAACACCGAGAGCCTAGCAGAACTTTAGGTACGAATTCACAATACTGTATATAATTGACCCAGATCATTTCTTAGAGCTGCAGTTGATGGGGGACACGGCTTGCGCTGTTGGCTCAGGGAGAGCTGTCCCCCCAGCTGAGTGCAGCAGTGGCCCCAGTCACGCCTGGACAGTCATGCCTGGACAGTCATTCTGCAGATGTGGAAAAGCTGAGGGTTTTTCGAAGATCCCAATGTTATGACAAGATTTGAACATATTTTAGATTTAATCCTTTCCCCCTACTACTAAACGTCCCCCAAATACTAAAAACTAGGGTCCATCTCTAATTTCGGAAAATTTCAGGTTGGCCAATTTGACTTTTAATTGATCCCCTTTAGAAAACAATTTAAAAATAAAGCTACCATTTGTGGGTTTTGCCCCCCAATAACAAAAACTAGTTAACACCCGGGTGTTTATTGTAGTTTTTTATATTAGGGCTATTAATTTATTATTAGGGCCCGCTTCGAACACCAATTTTTGGCAATATTTTAATTGCGTTATATAAGGAAATTTAATTGATTTTGAAATCGAACAAACTAGTTTTTATTATTAAGGTTTTAATTTTATTAATAGGGACCGCTTCGAAATCCAATTTTTGGCAATATTTTAATTGCGTTATATAAGGAAATGTAATTGATTTTGAAATCGCAAAAACTAGTTTTTATTATTAAGGTTTTTAATTCCATTAATAGGGTCCGCTTCGAAATCCAATTTTTGGCATATTTTAATTGCGTTATATAAGGAAATTTGATTGATTTTGAAATCGAACAAACTAGTTTTTATTATTAAGGTTTTAATTTTATTAATAGGGGCCGCTTCGAAATCCAATTTTTGGCAATATTTTAATTGCGTTATATAAGGAAATTTAATTGATTTTGAAATCGCAAAAAATAGTTTTTATTGTTACTGTTTAAATTTTATTAATAGGGTCCGCTTCGAAATCCAATTTTTGGCAATTTTTTAATTGCGTTATTTAAGGAAATTTAATTGATTTTGAAATCGAACAAACTATATAGTTTTTATTATTAAGGTTTTAAATTGATTAGTAGGGTTTCCTAACAATAAATACCTCCCTAATAATAAAAACTACCTGAGGTGTGTATTAATAGGGGGGGTGCGTTTAGTATTACAGTAGGGGGAAGTGATTAGTTTTTTAGAATCTATTTGACATTTGGATCTGTTGGTATCTAATGATTATTTTGATATCTATACTGTATCTGTGTTCGTGTCATTATAATTAATTGTATCAATTGTATCACTATACAAATTGTACCATTAATTGAATTTGTTCACTCCACTTTCTGACTGCATATTGCACACGTTCTGCATTCGATTTTGACGCAGTTGAGCTGGGACACTCAAGGTGGAGGATCCTGCATTCTCTGCCGCCTGAAGCACAGACAAGAGACTGTGTTCACACAGCTTGGCTTCCACCCACAGTCATCTCCAAGTCACAACCAAATTACTTTCTTCGAGTGACCCCCCCACCAAGTGACATTTTATCTGACATATATTCTGAGATTCGATCTGGCATCCTTTCTGGCATAAATATCGGCATTCTAGCTGAAATTTAATATGCATTCTGTCAGGCAGAAGAGCGGCAAAGCTTGCCTGATCCAGACTCTGCTGATGGCTTATCCATGGTGGAATTTGGACGATTTTGGAATTTAGATGAAGAGTAGTGATGCTGAACAAGATTGAACAAAGTCCTCTGAAATTGGATCTGGATTTCCTTTTCTTGATATTTTGGATTATTTTGGCACTTGTGCTGTTAGTTTCAACATTTTGCAGTATAGAAATATAGACTGAGATGCCGAGTGTGGTTTCGCAGCTGGACTGGTGGGGGGCATTGGGCTAAGAAACAACGACTCAAATGATCTCAAATGTCTTTGATTGGAGGGCCCGGCATTGACAATTAAGACTTATGATAAGACAATAGAAGATAATGGAAGACCTCTTCACACCTTTTTAGCTTTGCAAGAAACATTGACTTTCTGAGGGGCGTACAGAGAGGGACCGAAAGCATCCGAAAGCTACTAACTTCACTGGAAAGCTCCCAGACATTCCTCAACCACCCAGACCCTTTCACTCGAGGTAGTGCCATTAGAGGCGGCTCAGGCTTCTGAGGCAGGACTAGTGAAAGGGTTTGGGCAAAGATTCAAAGGTGATCAACTAGTTTTTAGTATTAGGGGGCAAAACCCACAAATGGTAGCTTTATTTTTAAATTGTTTTCTAAAGGGGATCAATTAAAAGTCAAATTGGCCAATCTGAATTTTTCCAAAACTGGAGATGGAACCTAGTTTTTAGTATTTGGGGGAGGTTTAGTAATAGGGGGAAGGGATTACATGTACATACATGTTAGATGTGAGCAAACGAGGTGTTCTTGGATCGGCGGATGACGATATTGCATTTTTTCTGCGTATTCTGTCATTTTTTTGATCATGGGTAGTTTTTTTGCAATTTACATACATATATTCTGCATATTTGCAGTACATGGAAGACACGGGACGGTCGAAAATTCGTCAAGAATTTTGGAGTTTTAGGAGTTTCAGGACTAAATAAATAAGCTTAGAATGCCGTCCCGGATTCTTTTAGGGGTTTCAGGACTAAATAAGTAGGCTTAGAATGCGCCCCAGATTTCTCACGGGGTACGCAAAATTTTTTACTTGAAATCCATGTATTTCCACAAAAGCCTCATTCTAACTTTCAGTGTGTACCGCCGGACTGCCAGGAATGGATACTTGCACATATAATATATATTATAATATATATATATACACTTGAACAATGATATAGACCAGATTGTATATGGAAAACTGTGTTTTCATACATTTCTTTACTTTCACACAACCATAGCACCCACAGGGAAGCATTCTAAGCTTTCCTCAGTTAATTTCGAAACCATCACAAGAACAAAGTTCACCATCATTTGGTTTCCCCATCATCTGTTGAAACTGCTAATATAAGAGAAAGAAAAAACTGTTTTCCCCAGCTAATTCTGCAAATATTTTGAATGTTTTTGGGAACCCATGGGGGGCCGCATTCTTAAAAAAATACCAGACACATTCTACTTGGTTGTTAAAAAAATTGGAAAACAAAACAGCATTCTAATTTCCAGTCCGGCGGTATAAAAGAAGTTGTGTCTTGTTTGCCCTTTGTTTTTCAATTAATACTATCCGCATCGCCCCCAGGTCCAAGTAGTCTTGCCACCTCCTAAGAGACAAGCTCTTGAGATGCAAGACATGCAAGGCGCCAAGCCCGGTGAAAGGTCTTGGAGTCTTGGATGTTTGAAGGTTTGAAGATGGCAACCCCAAAATTTATCTGTTGGATAATGTTGACCTATTGTCCTAGAATCTTATAGCAAACCAATGGTTGGGTCTCCTCAATTTGGCGTATCAGTCTGTTTGATGACCAAAATGGGAGATGCTGTCAGACTGATGCGACAGGTGGCAGTGTGGTGCCGGTGAAGGTGGTTCCTCCTCAGGTGCACCGTTGGACAAAATCTGGCTATCCGATGGCATGAGTCGATGGCCGGTCCCCTCGAGAAAAAGGGTGTTGAACACTAACAGAAAGACCACTTTTTTTGGGAATCATCCAGGTTTGTGGATTGACCCTAGGAGCCACTACTTGAGCTTCTAGGGCTTCAGGAAAACATCAAAAACATCTCTGTTCCTCCATGTGTTGGTCCTCGGTGTCTCGGTGTTGGCCTTATCGGCAAATGTTGGCAACAGCAGACAGGTTCAAGTGAAGCAAGAAGAGCGCATCGAGGTCGATCTGAACAAAGTGTCTGCAAAGCAGGCTGCGAAGCAATTGCTGTTCCATGGCAAATTTCGACTGATCCATAGATGATATGCCGTGAATCATGATTCCATTATATTATTATATTCTATAATATATATATATATATTCTATATTGATGTTAAACAGATGTCTCTTGCGACTTCTAATTCAGCAACATCGGCACACTTTGAAACGTCATATTTTTCTGCACGGCTTCGACGACGGACTCGTCCCACTTCCCGCCAGGGCAGAGAGCTCCGTGCATCGCTCCATGAGGATCTGAAAAATCAGCTGTGTGGTTGAAGCTTCCATGGAAGCTAGTTGCATATAGTTGCATCTATAACAAGATTGCTCGAAAACTCCTTTGCCTGCAAAAACAATCCTAAGTGATGCAGTGACATGACACATTTTTTACATTTCACACCCAAACTATACAAACTTGTGAGGACAATGCGTTGTCATTCTTGGATCTGTGTGCAGCATGCACTGCAGAGGCAACATTGTGTTAGCCTGGTCATTTGTGTTTGGTTGTTTCCTGAGTCTTTTCACATTTGTGTTTCACCCTGCAAACATTTGGTGACACCGATTGATGGGCCAGTTGATGGACAGGTGCTTTAACAAGTTCTGTTCTTGCAAACAAAGTGCATTAAAGTGCATTGTTTTCGAAGCGCCAAAATCTTGTGACAGGCGGCGGCGTGCCGCTTTGTTGATCTACTTTCACTCCACATGAACGGGGTTGTATCTTTGGAGCAGGCCAGTCACGGGGCTGCAAACCGCAAGTTACAAGTACCAAGAAGATGGTCATTGAACAGCCTATTGACCAAATTTTGATGCACATTTGTCTTTGAAGCAAGAGGCCAAGAGGTCTCCAAAGTGTCTTGAAAAAACACAAGAGTTTGAGACTGCTTAATTGATAATGAATTGATAATGAAATGATAATGAAATGAGTTCAAGTCACATTGATCACATTGCATGCTTCCAGTGGATCCAGTAGGTTGAAGGATGCGCAAAAGCTCACCCTCGCAGGCAAAGCCTTACGGCGACATTTCCATTGCGAGGGGAGATGAATGGAAGGCTCGCTTTTTGTACCGTTCTGTTGTGTCTTTTGGTTTTGTCAATTTTGTCATATTCAAAAACAATGAGTTGTATTTAGTAGTACCAGCTTCTGTTTGTCATTTAGTTTATTTCCATCTATACAGAACATGCAGGAATGGTGCGACGAGTCTAAGCGAGGGGTTAAGCCTGAAGCCTGGCACCACTTCGCTTTCTTCCTGAATGGTAGTTGCTGCTGTGGATGGTGATGTGATGTGATGTGACGTGACGTGATGTGATGTGATGTGATGTGTAATTAAGCTTGATTTAATGCCATTGACTTTTCTAGGTTTGGCAATAGTGGTTGCAAATCTGAAGCTTTTAGGACAGATTGCCATTTGCTCAATGTATCTCAATGTGTTGAGGCGTGAAGCTCGTGCAACCAGCGACTGAAGACCCAGGCCATGAAACATCCAGATCCAGATGGAATCAGCGGTAGCTGAGTTTTCAACATCTTTTGCAAAGCTTCAACTTTTTGTATCTTTTTGTCAGGCATGTAGTTCATTTTCTACTACGCTGTAGATGAAGAAATCCTGCGTCTTAGTCTTTCACCACTCTGTCACGCCTTTTCAAACTGTGCAGGTCTGTTGTTTCTCCAGACCCTGGTCTGGGCAACAAGGGGAAGATCATGAAAGATCCGACGTGGCAACAAAAAGGATGCGCTAAGTGAATCCAAGGATGGTGTTGCCTCTGACTGTCTCTGGTTGTCAAAGCTGCAAAGATAGAGGAATATCAAAGAATATCAGACTCGTCAAAGCCTCTGACTGTCTCTGGTTCATCAAGGAATATCAAAGTGCCAGGTCTGCTCCCAGCAAGGAGAGATGGAGGACGGAGTTGGCCAGCTGTTTGGACTGTACTCGAATCTCTGAGATGTCAGGCCTTGGCTTGGCCCAAGGAATGCAGCGGCTGTGTTGGGAAAAACTTTTGATCTGTGCATTCTATCCTGGCAATCTTGGCTCATCGACTCATCGCTACAAACTGATCCAAACCCACTTGCCGTTCTGGCTGAGGCACGACATGGCACGACATGGCACGACATGGCACGACGATAAAAATAAACAGCAGCTTCGCAATGACATGCAAAGCCGCCAAAGCTACACAGAGCTTCACTTTCTGACAACTCAAAAGTTTGAAAGACATAAAGATGCAACAGATCAGACAGAAGAGATTTGATGCAACAAATTCTTGCTGGCAAGGCTAGTGCAGACTAGTGGTCACACAAAGGACAGATTGGATAGAGCCATAGTGTGGAGGCGAGGTTTGCTGAGATGTGTGGTGATGTCTTTTGTTTTCTACCACGGGACATCTGAGTTTGTGCAGGGCACGTTGTTCGATGCTATGAATTTCTGAAGTCTTGTTGCCTCGTGTATTTGCACTGAGTCTCAGGGTCTCTGAAGAATTCTCAAGACACAAGAAATGGAATGACATTAGAGTTGTTGCAGTGCACGGTGGATTCTCATGACTGTGACAGATTTGTGTGAGTCTTGAACCAGACCACCACTTTCAACAAGAAAGATTTGGACCAGCTTCTTTTGACTTGCAACTTTGCATCTTGGGTGATGGGTTTAGACATCGGTCCACATGTCAAGAATGTGGGCGCAGGGGTTCGACGCTTCTCGCCATGTTTGGTGGTGGCGGTGGCGGTTTTGCAGCCGCCCAAGGCCTTGGCAGAAATCCGCTCGAAATCTCGGGAGAAGTGGACAAATTCCAATCCAATCGGAACTGAATTTTGTCTTGCATGTCAAGATGAGAAAGATTTGTATCAAAGCATTGTATTTACTGTATATTGTCATTATTCATAGATAATCATGATAATTATTAGTATAATTACAATATGTTATAGTTACAAATATATATATATCATTACATATATATCTACAAGAATTGGATTGAAGTTCGAACAGACTTTGTGTCAGGATGTTTTGTGTGCAGTTTGAAGGCTATGGTGGAGGTGGTGGAGGCTTTGATCAGCCTGAGGCTGTGCTGGCTGTTCATATGGGACCCCATATCCATGCAGCAGATGGTGAATCGAAAACTGATCAAGACTTACAGCCATCGATGGGAGATGCCAGGCAGCCATGAACCCACCTGCAACCCAGGCAGGAGTGCCCTTGCTTAGAGTTTTTCGTGTGTCACATCGCAACTGGTTGCAGCATGTTGCAGCTTAGAAACACCATGAAATCCGGGACAGGGCCTGGCTGGCTTCTTGAACGACGTTCCTGGATTTGCATTCGTGCTCTGCCATTGCCATTCGCATTTGATGAGATCTTATTGTGTTTGCATACGCTTGCCTTCGCATGTAGTTCCGGAGTTTGGGTAGAGAGAAACAACGAATAACAAAGACATCTACTGTAGAGTAGGCGACGAATTGTTTCGAATCACATTGAACTCCTCAACATTCCTCAACCCGTCTACTCCTATTGAAAGATATTGAAGGTATCGGTATGAGTTGCTGCTTGTCAGATTGTGGAAGGATCATGGAAATCCCTGCAAGCTGATGTTGAAGACTCACCGAGGGTGGTGGTCGAGCTCAAGAAGCACCACAAGGCGTCAAGCAGCCGGAAAGGATAGCACTGCAACCCAACATTTGAAACATGTTGAAGATCTTGGGGTTAAATGATGTTATTAGGTGATGTTAGATATTGGGAGGCCAGAGTATGCTACAGCAGAGCTTTATTTGAACACAGAGCAAAAAGCATTTTTTTGAAGTATAGTAATCATGTCATATATTGTCATATCATATCCTTGGGTGATAGATATCTGGTTGGAACCATGCAGAAATATCTACAGCACTGCTGTCCAATGGCACAGCGAGCTGATGACATCGATTCTTCACAAAGTAATGATCATTGTCGATGTTTCTGTGGCAATTATTATCGTTTGGGTTTTGTTTTAAATTTTGGAACCCTTAAATATCTTAAGTCTGCTGATTAATAATTATATATAATCATTATATATCATTATAATCAATTAATATTGATGAAACATGATGAAATTAATGAAATTGATGAATCATCATTTTCCATTCATTTTCTCTATTCCGATTGCCATACTTTGCCATTCTTCCAGGTGGCGCCAAGGCGGTGGCCCATACCCTGACACCAGTAACCATCCGAATGCTGCAAGACGGGGCCTGATGCTCGGAAAACAACTCGCTCAACTCGCCAAGCCGCGAAGTGCTGCAGAAAAAAATGTGCAGATTAAGATGATTAAGTAGCAACCTATTCCGATGAAATGTGATGGGATTCATTTGGAGTCCAAAAATTGTTATTTTAGGTGTTCCATGATGTTCCCACTCCTCGAACTCGAAAAAATGGATGCAATATACCTTCCAATTTGTGCCCGTTTCCAAAAGCCCCTTCAGCGGAGAGGTCCAAGAGAAGCGCCAGAATGGCATGAACATGGGGCCTGATGAGTCCATACGCATGAACCTCAGACTCACATTCCACATACATTCCACTTTTGTTTGTTGTCTTGCATCATTTGATCCATTTGCAAGCAGAAAAAAACTGGACCCAATTCACACTAATACTGAGTCCTGATTCTTCCTTGCTGGGAGTGATTTCCCAGGATATCCCCATGAATATCCCATAATATCCCATTAGTCTCATTGAATCCAACAATTAAATGGTTAAAACATGTTAAAACCATGTTAAATCCTACTATAAAGCAAGGCCATTGCTGTGGTGACTGTGTCGTACTGGCTGCCGAGGCGTCAACGGCCGGGAGCTCCACATGTTGACTCTCGTTGCATGTGTTTGGACCTTGGGGAGTGATTTTTCCATGGATCCAAGGATTGGATGATTGGAAGATGTTGGAAGATTATAGTCCCTGAAAATGTCTAACAATGGTTATTAAATACATTATTCCCTGATATTTCCTGTGGAATTCTTGTGAAATCCATCCATTGAATCGAGAGCTTCGAAAAGACGTGCTCAATTCACGCTCTCAAGCGGTTCTTTGGCTGAGGTTGAGGGCATGCAGATGCAGCAGCTTGGGATGATTGTGACTTTGAACGCCAGGCACTTAAAAGTCGAGTCAGTTCTGAAACAAAGAGGAGTGCATTAGATTGCATTAGTATATTGTGAAAATGCTCAAGCGTTTGACCCACAACAGCATACCTAGTAACAAACCAGTTCAGTACAATGATTCATGGATTAAATCATCGTCAGCAGAAACTGAAACTTCCATGCGATCCCGACAGCTGGCACATGCTTAGGATGGGACTGGCAGGATGGAGTGTCAGATGTATGCAGACAGTGATGCCGCAGCTGGTCTGCAATTACAAAAAGCTAGTTGATGAGTTGATGTCAAGGCTAAAAAAACCTCATGTCTTGAAAGCACTTTCCGATGAGTTGCAGTGGCATGAGTCTCCCTGGTATATTGTGAAATATTGTGAAGGTCTCCAACGGTCCAGATTTTCAAGTGGGTGACTACATCCGTGCCGCGCTTACATTGACTGTTAGGAAACCATATGATAAGATATCATAAGGTTGTGATGGGTGGTCCAGTCCAAGCATTGAGGTGTCTATGGACATCTTCGAAATTGGAATGACGAGGCAGCAGATGTGCTGTTTTTGAGGCGGTTATTGCTGCTGTAGATGTCGTAGCTGTTTGCTGCTGACTCCTTGCAGAAGCCTGACTCAGTCTGCAGATCAAACATCCAGTTCCAGTGCCAGATGGGCTATGATGAACAGAATATAGACATATATAGACTATGACTATAAACAGGTTTGGACAGATTTTGAACGTTGTCAATTAATGTCAATTATACATAATTATACAATGTACAGTAGATATCAGAAAGCTACCACAAGTCATACTTTCATGTTTTTTCGTTCACCAACACAAGGCAGGCAGTTTTTCGCACGTTGGTAAGTTGGGGCCCCTTCGCTGTGACACCAGGACCGCATCACCGCCCACCGCATTAGCAAGATTGAGAATCCCAACGAGATCGCGCACCACACCATTGAGGCCTCCATGGCTTCCAATGCTGTTGCGACCCTCAGAAAAAAAGTTCAGAGGTCCAGCGGCTAGCGCCACGCGATTCAGACTTCAGAATTTCATTAAAAGAATCATGATTCAAATTTCTGTGGCAAGGCTGGAGGTCATGGTTTCAACATGTTTCAACTTTTCAACTGAAGTTGCTCCTGGAACCTGGCAGGTTGCGCATGTCCACCTGAGTCTCACTGGCAGATTGGTAAAGGCGGTAAAGGCTTCGCCTGGAGGCGCTGGGGGATGCGGCCATGGAATCCCACCAGGATCCACCAGTGCCAAGAAGTGCCAGTTGGATTCAGAGCTTATTGGGGCGAATGGGTTAATGTATCAAGCTTTTAACGAGAAATATATATATATATATATTTCTTGGTATTTCTTGGTGAACAAGAACTTTTCAAATATTTCCATTGTAAGGTGCACTTTGGAAGTTGTTCTTTCAACTTTTGATATGATGTTGTCAATTCTGGATTCACATCTACCTTGCTTGAGCAAACATCCATTATATTTACTGCATGTTATTTAAATATTTTATCAAATATGCTGTAAAAAATCCTTGGCTGAGCACCCACGAGAAACAGAAGACCACAGACGAGAGACACAACTTTCACCCCTGGGGCCACCGTAGCTGAAAAAATAAAGTGGTTCGCGCTCTCTTTTACCCGCAAATTTTACACGGTGATCTACTGTTTCGCTTCCCAACTGCTTGATGCAGCTGGTATGATGATGTGGTTGACATGACTGTGTGAAGACTAACCATGACCATTCGTCCATAACTCGGAAGTATGCTAACTAAACTTCCTTTGATCATATTGTTTCCTATAGGCGTATCTATCCCATTATATGAGCCGCCGTCAAAATTATGTATTTTGGATTGTTTTCGCCTTACTCCATAAAAAGGGCATCGCTATGTGGGGGGTGCCCTATCGCTAAACATAGTTTTGCACTTCTGAGGATGATGTGTAAGGAAAGGAAAATAAAAGTAGGAGGAAAGGAAAAGGAAAAGGAAGGGCAGTAGAAAAAGATCTATTTGTGGCCTGTTTTTCAAAACAAATGGGTATCTCTGTGTAAGGTATCGCTAGGGATATCGCTAGTGGTATCGCTAAAGTCGCCTCTTGCATGCATGCCACTTTGTGCAAATCAGCTTCAGATTCGGACACTATTAATACATGTACAACTAAAGGTATCGCTTTTGGGGGCCCTCTCGGTGCACTTTCGAGACCCCAAGGGAGCAGTCCCTTACTGAAGTGATCTACGATAATTTTGACCACACCCACGCTTGACCTATACGTCATATATTTTAGTATATTTTTATACCCATCACATTTCCACGGTTGACAGTACCTGTATAATCATCACATTGCCATTTCAGGGGGCGGAGCTGTTCCCTTCAGCGGCGGTCAAAATTTCGCTGCCGGGCCGCCACCCGCTGGAGCTGGTGGTACCGCGGCGTAATTTCTTTGGGCCGTGGGATGGGCACCAGGGACAGGGAGGACATTGATGTACTACACAATACAGCATATATCGTGATATATCAGATATCATCGAAGGAAGTTTAGAAGTCAAATTTCCGACAATATGGACAGATGAAAAGCAGAGATGGGAAGAGTCAGAGAAGAGAAGAGAAGAAGAAAGAAGATCAAAAAAAGAGCAAGTCTCAGAAGAAAGAAGATCCACCGCGAAAAGGTAGGAAAGTCGCGAAGCACTGTGTTTTTCCAATGATTTGTGGCTCCGGAGGGTCGAAAAATAGGCTCGCTAAAGCGGCGGGTGCGGAGCCAGCTGGCCAGATGAGAGATGAAAAATTGCACGCCGTTGTGGCGCGAAGC
>Ga0126342_10016685_pt1 | contig 12773 bp, 16 predicted proteins | sample Cyp1metagenome_FD_92528 | JGI IMG/M metagenome (GOLD analysis project Ga0126342, IMG submission 92528) | Coral microbial communities from Lord Howe Island, Old Settlement Bay, Australia - Cyphastrea 1 metagenome | ecosystem: Host-associated > Invertebrates > Cnidaria > Coral ...
GTCCATGCCCAGATACACTCATGGATAGCTAGATAGATCGATGGATGGCTGGAAGAAGAGAGAGACGGACAGATGCATGGATGAATCGATAGAGAAACAGAACGAAGAACATGGTGATGGATAGCTGTGGACATGGATGAAGAGATGGACGGAAAAAAAAAACTAACAGAGAGAAGTAAGTGGATGGATGCATGGCTGGATAGACAGAAAGATGGAGAGTTTAATAGTTAGGTGAATAAACAAATCGAACGATAGCTACATGAATAGACAAGTAGATAGGTTTATGGCTAGAAAGGTAACTCTGTAGATAGATGGCGAAAGAGAGAGACAGAGAGAAAGAGAAAGACAAAAAAGCAGAAACACTCAACCACCTTTCAATCCATCAGTGGGTTCGCTCTGCCATCCCTGATTCACAACAACCAAGCTCTCCTATAGGTTTCCTATTTTTGAAACTTCCGCCACCGCCTTGTTCGGTACTACTGGTATATTCTTACCAAATAGTCAACACCCCAAGTTCTCCGATCAAATGTCCCAACCTTTTCAAAGGACTCCTTCCTCTTCCCCAAACCCAAAAGGGATTCCTTGAATCCTCTGGGGCCCCCGGACCAATCGGGGGCTTCCTCGGGGGCTTCCTCGCGGAGATTGTCGGGCCCCTGCCGGACCCGAGGCTGAGGGACTTCTGGAAGTACTTTTGGGTGAAGGCACTGGCTTGGTTTCAGCCTCCGGCCTCAGTGGAAATGTTGGATCTGTTGGAAAATATCCAAGTTCTCGTGGCAGATGATGGATCAAGTCACCTATGAAATAGCAGGAAGTAGCATATTTGGGGCGATAATATCCATGAATCCCAGCCATTTTGAGGTCAACAGAAAGGTACCAGGGTTTTGACCCATAGCCATGTGATGTCATTGATGGATGATTAATGTGTGTATTCATATATTATATATATATACAGTACATGTGGCCCAGGCCAGCAATCCCCCCACGTCACTGTGTGTACGCTGTATGTAGGAGGCTCTATGTAAGATATGGTTTATACACCCCACCCCTTGTGGGATGGGTGGGGGCCAGGTAGTATGTCACTAGCATGTAAGGCAAAAAGTAGGTATGTGGCTACAATGCCACGCCCTCCCTATGGGATGGGCAGGTGTTTAAAAAGTACCATGTAGATAGTGTATAGGTAGCACATGGCTTGCACGTATGTAAAGCATATGAGATCTTGACAGTAGCTAGTATATGGCCACTATAAAGGTACTTTACGAGCAGTAATAGGTTGTAAATAGCGTGATGCAGGGTGTAGCTTACCCCCACGCACCCCGCCTGTGGGATGGGTGGGATGCTTTAGAGGTATCATGTAGGTAGTGTATAGGTAGCACATGGCTTGCACGTGTGTACAGCACAGGAGATCTTGACAGTAGCTAGTATATGGCTACTATGAAGGTACTTTGTGGGCAGTAGTACGTTGTACGTAGATTGTATGAGCATATAGGCAGTCGTGAACACTGCACGGAGGTATCCTGTTAGGTAGTGTATAGGTGGCACGAGGCCAACCTGGTTGTGGATGGCTAGGCCACCCCCATGGGGGTGCCGGCCGCCAACCGGCCGGGACCATATAGTATATTTACAAATATATAATATGAATAAAAAAGGTGGTCAAATACCCCAAATGTGGTTGACAATGGTTGATTCCCATGGAGAATATGATAATCCGCAATTAACTTAAGGATAGCTTGATAACTCCCCAAGTATTGTCTCCCTACCAGGATGTTTGAAACTGCAGAGGTATTTATAGAGGACCATGGGCCCATGGGAATGAAAGCTGTGGAATGCTGCAGTTTCGCCCTCTGTTGCACGTGTTGACGTGGAAAAATGTGTCAAGTCCATGGAGAATGGGGAACATGGGAAAGCCAAAGGCTGCTTGTATAACCAATCCAAGCATGAAAGGATTATTCTGTGAGTCTAAAACCATGGGATACCTCCAAAATCCACCAAATCGCATGAAATACGCTACTGTCATTGGAAAACGGATGATAAACACCATGATAAACACCATGATAAACCCGGGGTATCCATTGGTCCATGGGTATCCCGTTCTCAGCCGTCGACTGGATTTCTGGAAGCTGCACCTCCATTTTCTCAGGACTTTGCTGGACAGCAATCTGTGCCTGCGTCGCCTCGTCGCCGTTGAACCATGGTGGAAAGCCAAATGTCGAGAATCTCACAGTAGCCACAATAGCCCTGAAAATGTTCAGCAATTTCTGGAAATATGGGAAAATAATGGAAAATATAGGAAAATGGAGTTTTGAACCATGGAATTGCTGGCCACTCGACTTTCAGACAAAGCCAAATATCTGCCGAACTTTGTAGCATCCTAGCTTTGCGTCACACTGTTTCTCGCAACGCATCATCTGCTTGAGCAGTGTGCCTCAGAATCACCGGGTCCTATCGACTGACGGCGATGATTGCGGAGGGCCGCAGCCACCTTCAGAGTCATGTGGCAGCCATAGGACCATGGCACGATCAACAAACTCAGGGATACAACATGATACAACTACGTATGGGTTTGGACCCTGGACGCCACGTATGTTCAAAAAAAATCTGTGAAGCTGTGTACGCGTTCTAAACATTCCAAACGTGTCCGGTCAATGGCAGCACCTCTTCATCGTTCACACCACGCCGCGGGCGTTGTGGTGACACTGGAAGTAGAAGAGTATTTTTATGTCCCTGGCAAAGAGAACAAGTTTGGAAAATATATGAACAAATTGCATTGCAAGCACATTTTAGTTGCAAACTGCATTGAACTTCAGCACTGCGTTTCGCAACTCTTGCAGCTTGGGGACGGAAGATCTCATGTGTGGTTGCGTTGATGCATCACCCTGGCCAGAGTTGCCATGGCAGCATCGCTTGCAATGCGGTTTTTCGGAGCCACATCTAGCTGAAGTTGGTGCTGAGCATCTGGCTGAACCTGCTCTGGAGCCTTGTCGTGAAGACTCTCCCGAAATAACTTCACCTGTGGTACCTTTCACGTCGTTGTGTTTGGCAAAAAGGGTGGCGTACCGGAATCAATGATTCAACAGTTGCAAAATTCCGTGAATATTTTCAATTCAATCAACTTAAAAAAAAAAAAAAAAAACAATCATCTTTCATCAACACAGCTTGAATTTGCCTCGAGCTCTTGGTGCGATGATTTGTAGCATCTCCTTGGTGTGAGCTATGAAGCCATATGAAGCCATCAACCGAATCAACCATCAATGAATTCCTTGAAACTCAGTCAATGTGAGCTCGGTATAGTGCCTCCTCCTCTTCATCCTCAGAGCCTCACAACGCTGACAAAAGCAACATGAAACAAGATGTGCAGTTACAAGTTATAATATGTTATATAGGGGTTCCCAAAAAGACAGAAAAGCTTTTCCAGGAAGTTGTGGATGATGCTTCCCCCATAATTCTCAGGTTTCCAACTTTCTTATCCATTTTGGGGGGTGCTATATTGATCTGAGTCTAGTTGCCTTGTTACAAGAGTGTAAGGAACATCACGCAACAAGTATACTCTGAGGCCATGTCTTTCAGTTTCACTGCTCTGCTCCTCTTCTTCTTCTTCCTCCTTCAGGCAATGCACGTTCATCGGCGCGAAGGTCAGATCCATGGCTTGCGAATGGCGAGAGAATGGCATCAAACATCCAAAATAGCATCGAACCTGATCGCTTGCACTGGTCTCTGTCTTCTTGTCGAATTCAATGCTTTCCCTCTCTTTGCCTTTTCTGTTTCGGTTGACAATGCTCCTGAGACCAAGAGATACATGGTCACATCAAGGATTCAAGAAAAACACACAGAAGAAATCATTAAATGAGAAGGAACAATGTGGGACACCCAGCAATAAATCTCCAATTGGTAGATTTATATCACCCATCACCTATTTCTGGGATTTCCCAGAAAAGTCATTGGGGATCATGCTCTTAGTTTTCCAAATTCCACCAACTCTCAGGTCGGCGCCGTAGCCCGAGAATTGCTGAGACTCTGCTTGGAGCCTGCGGAATTCGTTCGGTGGCTTTCACAGATGGCCATTGTTAAACTCGGTGAATTCGGTAAAATGATGAACCTGCCAATTATATATTTGGGCGTATATATGGTATTATATAGTATATTATTGCGCAGTTTCTTTTTTGAACAAACCTGATAAATGTCAGATCTTTCTGCGGCCTCTGCTTTCTTGAACTGCTTCACTTTCACAGGACGCTCCTGGCCCGCATCCCAGGAGCAGCGTTCAATCAGTCATACCTCTATACAGTGCCGGTTGAGAGGGATTCCCAGAGTGGGCAATCAGAATTCCCAATAAACCAGGTGGATTAAAACCCCCACATCCGATCGACAGCGGTGGCGGTTGCTGCTCAACTGTGGTTACGCACGAGGCACCAGCTGCCTTTGTGCCCAGCAGCTGCACACAATCTGCTTTGCAGTACGCTTGCCAGGCCTGGAGCGTGAAGGGAATTGACCAGGGAAAATGATGAAAGTCATGAGATTATTAGATGGAATGGAGATGAATGGGGTATCCGTATCCGCCGTATCCTATCTTCAGACACTGTTGAGAGATGTTGAAAAAGGGTCAGCCGACCTGGAGTTCTTGCTCCCGTGCCCGACCACGCCTCTTCAAATGCGACCAAAGAAGGAAAAACAGAAAAGTCCAAGCAGAACCTGAAGAATGCAGCGAAAGACCTTGGGAAATGGCGGATGCAAGTGCATCACACAGGCTTGTGAGTGCTGCCGGTTCAAAAACCAGTCGTAATGTCTCAAGTGACGTCAATTGAGCTGTTGATCTTGCTACAAAGATTCTTGAGTTCCCTGACATGTGCGAGACAGGTTCATTGCGTATCTTTCCGTTCTCATCCTGCACTCCAACTGAGACAGCTCTGTCAAGATAACACTCCTATGAGTGTAAACAACTACAGGAATGTATGGACTATACATCGAATCAAGGAAGCAAAAAGGGCTCTCAACAAAACGCATGACAAATGGAAGAGTATCTCAGACATGAGTGGCAAGCTCAAAAGTGCCTCTTTGACTGCAGTCTTTTCCTCGTAGCAATACCTACCACCAGCCGCCATCGTCATTTCGTCCCCATGCCGAATCATGTGTTCGGCTGAGGACCATACGCATTGAACAACTCCTCAAAGAGTCCATGGAACTTCATCAAGATGTACAGGCAGCCAGGCTGGGACAGGGGGACGCACGATACGAACTTATACGCAGATGAACATGTGTTTCCCTGTTTTAAACTGGTGATATCTACCATGTTTATCCATTTTTGGGGCACTGTAAACCGATTCAGGTACACCCCACCTCGACGATTTCATCCCGGATGTACTGGTTGTGGGCCACGATTTGCTCGATTCGGTCAGCGGTGTTCTGCGGTGTCCGGACATCACGGAAAGCCCAAAAGTTGATCCTGTTTGGTACTCAATGGGTCAACAAAGGGGTACCCCAACATCCAATGACTTGTCATCTATCATCACTTTCCGAAACCAAACTGCCACAAAATGGACATAGGCACCACTTCACCACCCAAAATTCGACTCCAGACGTCAAACTTTATCCCGGCCTCTGGCATGCACGAATCCGTGATGTTATTGATCCAGAAGCGAAGCCCCCTTTCCAGCGATGCTTCGCTGGGTCGAAAAGGAGACCAAATATGATCCCCAGTAAACTCAGTAAACCTGTTATCAACAACATGGAGGTTTCCTAAAATGTTGGTACCCCCCAAATCATCCATTTTGATAGGATTTTCCATGAAATAAACCATCCAGCTATCATGGTACCTCCATTTTAGGAACCTCAGTGGACCCCCAGGATGCTGTCGCACCTGGTCCACACTGCCAGAGGGCCCTGGAACAGTTGGGGTGGCGAGCCGTGCTTGCCAAACATGTCCATCCGCCGCTCCAAAATGGCCTGGGCAGTACTGTAGGAATCACCCGAGTTTGTCTTCCATTGCTGTGGCCATCATCATATTAATAATTGTTATTGGTAATAGTGACAAGAACAATATCCATATATAACAATAACAGTAATAACAATAACAACAATAACATTAACAATGATTGTGATGGTGATGATGATGATGATGGTGATGATGATGATTATGATGATGATGACCATCATAATCATCATCGTCGTCGTCATCATCACTGTGCGTGGGATTTCTGCGCCTCCTCCGTGATGTCCATCGCCAAAGCCTGAACACACCAAGAAAAGACAGGATTCCAAATTAGTTGAGTTCTGGCCCTGGCCACCACTGGTAACACACTACATCTTGCGTGGCCTCTTGGCAGTCCTTCACTTTCTTTTGTGTCTCGCGTGCGAGCACCTCAGGAAGAGTTGCAGTGACGAGCGAAATCAAAGTCTCAGTTCTGACTCTGTAATCTGTGAAAAAGCCTGAGCTGCGAGATGATGCTGCAGTGGCCAGAACAACCGATTAAAATTAAATCAAAACAAGACATATGTTTTATTCATATACATGATCATGTTCATCAATCTTGTTCTCTGTTAATATTATTATTAATATAAGAATAATTGAACATAATTGGACAATAATATACTAAAAGATAAACCTCAGATATACTGATATACATCTGATATAACGAGATAAACAAAACATAACACGATCCGCCGATCCGTTATCGCCTCCGCAGTGCGTTCAGCTTTCTGCAGGCCCTCTTCAAAGAGCTCCCAGGCCAGTGCCGCCGGCATGTTGATCTGCGCCGCCAAAGATGTCAGAAAAATGCCGGGAGAATTGCAAAGTGCCGGGAAATGCCGGGAAAACTTGATGAAAATCTGTCAGAATCATATCAGTGTCATATCAGTGTCATATCTGTCATTTCATCTATGAAAAGAGATCAAAAGAGTAAAAGTTCGGATTTGGAGAGTTGGCTAAGGTGTGCCTGCATCATCAGCTGGATGACGAGTGTAACGCAATGATCGATGTTTGCAAAACGCGCAAGCCCTGAGCAATTCGCAATGATGAGGACTGGCTGGAAGAGCTTTCCACGCTGCAATTGCTACCAGCCAATGGTCCATGTCTTGAGACCATCTGAAAGCTGAGGGCTCGACCCCCAGAGCCAAACTTGGAAATGTTATCAAAGAGTCTGACCTTGTACTCAAATGTAAAAGAATTCTTCTTGCCTGAAAACTGCATGCAAATAACTCTTCCATCTGCACCAAAAATGAAGCCACTGTTGAGAGCTCAGCCGACTTGTGATACGTTGGACGCTCGGTATCCTCCGCTTCTATACTGACCTCAGAAGATTGCTGTTGGTATCCAGTCCGTAGCACCACGCCAAACCAAATGTGTCTCAATAAAGTCCAGAGTAAAACCCTGCTGAGGCACCAACGAGGTTACTGTCTAAAATAAAACGACAAAAAGATGCGCGGAAGATCACCTTGCACCCACACGCTCCATTCGAGTCTCTAAGAAATTGAAAGATAAGGGTTTGTCTCAAAATGGTGGATAACCCAAAACGGCCATGTCAGTAGGGAAAATGATGACAATTTAGGGGTACCCCATTTTCAGACAAAGCCAGAAGTCTCTGATTGAAACTCACTTGGAAGTTATCTCAATCCCCTGCAAGAAGTCTGAAAATAAGGTACCTCCAGCTAAAATCAGGTCCCCCAAATTCCCTTGGTATTCGTTTATCATCGTTTTCCACATAAAAATATGGCCATTTTGGTGGTAAATCTCCCATTTTCAGACACACCCAGGTTGGTATGTGCAACCTGCCGCTGCGCCTCTTGATGTACTCCTGGGTTTTGTGGCCTTGCCACCTGTCAATGGGATGACCACATAACGCCATGAAAATGTCCAGCAGTTGATTTCTTAGATTTCTTTAAGAGAAGATTTGCAGGAAACGCCTATGTTTGATCATAAACACATATAAACACTATGGTTTCCTGTATATTTTCCCTTCAACCGATCCATTGCAAATTGGATCATGACACTTTTCCAAGTTGCCAAGAGTCAAAACCTTGGAATGAACCGGTTTTCACATCAGATTTTCGCTGGTTGTTATCGTCATCCTCCAATTCAGATCGGAAAATCGTAGCTGTGCTCCATCCTTGGATCTTGGTGAACCTTGATGAGATCCCCACAGTTTTCTCCAAGATCCTGCCTGGCTGTAAAGGACCAGTACCTGACGGATTGCCGTCTTCTTTGAGGTCGAAAGTTCCCCTCCAGCCTGGGTGCCCGCCGGTGATCCATCATTTTTGGGATTTGATCAGAACTAAAATTTGTACCCTCCAGTAAACTAACATAGCTATTGAAAAATGCCATTTATAGTTGATGTTCCCATTAAAAATGGTGATTTTCCATAGTTATGTTAGTTTACCAGAGGGTAAATGGGGGAGATCCAACTGGCAATGAAATACTTCAGAAAGTGGTCTGACAACCATGCGATGGAATGGTGTCTCCCACAATGTTCAAACATATCCAAAACTCAATTTCCAAGAAATGGTCTTGGTTTTGGTGCCTTCCATTTTGAACCATAGCCAAATGTGAGCATGGCTCAAAGTCGGTCACGCTTAAAATCTCAGCCGTTCGCCGCTGGCATATCCTTCCCATGAATCTCTGGAGCAGCACGGGCCATCTCCCCCTGCAGTGCTGTTCAGTGCAAATCGGATTCTGTTGGCGATTAGAGTGAGGTTCAATCCTTGAATCCTTGAAGCTGCAACATGACTATAAACATTATAAACCTATATATATATATATAAACCGATATATAATAGTTATAATACCACTGATTGTAGATCCGACAGAAAAAATGGCAGGGTTTTTGAAAAGGAGCCACACTGGCCTCCACAAACTCAGCACTGGCAAAGCCCTCCTCGATGTAAGGAACCACCCCGCTATCCATGTTCATGTCTCCGTCTGGTTTCCTCAAAAAGTCGAAGAACCTCAGAGGCAAAGGAGCTGCTGAATTGGACATGGATGCATGAGATATGCCGTCTGAAGATGTTTGAAGAGGAACAGGATGCTACGCACTACATGCTAAGCGCCAGAAGAACGATGAAGAAACTGATCATTCATTGTGAAATCAACTGGATCTACAGGAAAATCTACAGGAAAAGTGATGTATTGTTAACCCCTGCAACAACGGTCCGGTTTCCTGCGGACTCTCCCAACAACCTGGCGAAATGCCCGTTGGGCCCCGTTGGGGCCAGGGCTGACAGACCTGCCGACGGTGAACACGCTCTGAAGCTGCCTCCAAATTGTTTGTCCTGCGGCTGCCAAGTTGGCTGCGGAAACCAATGGTTTGGGGGATTGGGGGGTTGTCCAACTCTCAAAAACACCAGTTAATCCTTGCGTGTTTTTTTTTAAACAACCGATCAGTCCAAGCGTTCCTTGATTTTGCAACATGTTACCGTACCCAAACGAATAAAAAGCCACACCTTCAATCAAGGGAAGTGGGTATGCGTCAGAATTATCAACCCCCAAGTTCTGGATGGTACAAAGAATGACCATAGGCCCATAGGCATTTCTGGGTCAAAAACCAAAACGAGCTCCGCTGCAGGGCGCGCTGCACCTTCGCCAAGACTCAAGGAGCTGGGACTGAAACCTCTTGTCGCACTCGACAGCCCTTACCTGGCAACATCTGGCAACACTAGGCTTCACAGGCTTGACTCACCATTGCTGTCATGGCAGTAGGCAATGTGGGAAATTGGTTTGGAGAGTTGCGAAGATTGGACAATGACACCAGACTTTGATTCAAAGCAATGTCAAATGACTAAGTGTCAAACAAGTCCTGTAGTGGCTCCCTTCACTTCAGATTTCCTAAACGTATGCAAATGCCGCAGTGGTTGCACACACAGCTCAAAAACGACTTACTTCTCAAGATTCTCAAAACTCCTTCTTTGCTCAGAAAGGGATTGTACTTTCAAAAGGTTTAAACCGGGCACAGCTGAGCCATGCACTTCTCCCGAGTGCGGGATGGAGTTGTGCTAGGCCTCCAGAATCACTCTTTACAAGAATCCAACATCCAGGCTCAACAAACCTTACCTGGAACCTTAAGACCTCCGCTGCAAATTTGCAACCTGACATGGTCAGATGTGAAGCGGAGCGGTTGAAATCTTTTGATACCCCAACAGAAGGGTGCTTGCCTTCAAATATACCTGGTTTCAAAAGCCAAGGTCCAAAAGCTGAGCTGCTTTGCAGCCAAGCTCTTCAGCCAAGCGCAAAGAGCTCTTGGAATGTGTGGCCAATGACCACCATCAGGGAAGACACAGTTGGGTCACAACTTCGCAACATATCTCAACGCAAGAGTTGAAGAAATATAAATGCATTTGGAATACAATTAGAAGTGTTTGAGAATTCTCAACCACAGTTTTCAGAGGTTCCATTTGGTGCTGTGGTGATAGATCTCTATGACGTGCCACACTTCTCAGAGCTGGTGCATGAAAAGGAGCTCACAAGCTTGCTTGCGGATTAGCCTGACCAAACAATTTGCGACAGAACACCTGTGGTTTTTTGTCGAAGTTTCTGATATCGTTTCAGCCTAGCGGCCACTATCAATTTGGCGGCAAATCTGTGACACACTCAGAGTCACGACCCGTCCAGCTTGCTGGCAGCCCAGCCCAGCTGGATGCCATTCGGACCTCGTTGACAATTCGCTCCATGACCATGTCCGCAATGCCATAAACCTGCACCAAGGCACCAAGGTTTAAACCCAAGGCAAAGTCGCAACTCAGCTGAATCTCAGCTGAATCATATGCGGAAATCATTGAGTTTGACTGAGCTTATGACCAATTCAAAGTTGTCGTTCCAGGCTTGCTTGCCCCCACTCTTCAAACTCATTCCCAGCTTCATGCAAGCCTACCAGGTGGCTGAACTGTGGCTGTGTGAATATGCATCTTGTATCTTGCGGCTATGATACTCTTTACACATCTTTACACATCTTTACACAGCAACGGCTGATCAAACGAAGTCCACTAAGTCCACTATGAGATCCTCCATGGAGCGGGGAGGCGGCCTCAGCTTCTTTGCCCTCACCACTTGGCGACTTGGCAAACGCCTGGGCGTCGAAGAACCTCAGAACCTTGCAGGACCTTGCAGGACCTACGCTGGAACAATCTGATAAACACACATTACTCGAAATCGCCACATGTAGCTGCAACTGAAGAAGCGCACAAAAGTCTCCAAAACTCGGACAGAAGCCTGCAGACGGTCTCGCGTCAGTTTCTGCATCAGGATGCGGCTGTCACCTTGAGAAGAGGCAATCACTATCACCATCAATCGACTTTCTCAGGTCATTGACGGTGTCTTGAGGGAAGGACCCTCGGCGAACTTGCAGCACTGCAAGTAGTCCAACTTTTCAAAACCAGTTCCACCTCAGCACACAGTGGTTTAACGCTTCTGAGTTTTGATCACCAAAAATATATAGACAGCACTAGACTGATGCCAGCCATGACTGTCATACACCATATGTGTCATGAAGATATATATATATGTATATATATATAGAGAGAGAGAGACATGTAACTTGTAGACGATGATACACATGACAGCGTGCCTCTCAGCTCCCTTGGAAAATCCGAAAAGCTCCCAAGTACATCCGAGTGACCCATGAGAGCATAACTGCCTAGCTCTTGCTTCAGCTTAAAACAGGTTGAGATCGATGTCTCGATGGCCTTTACCTCGCTGAAAGGCGATGTTCGGGTTGCATTCTATCAGTTTGAATGCATAAGCTGCCCATGGATGGCCATGGATGCCCATGGGACATCAACGAACCACAACGAACCACAACGAAAAAAGTGTCAAGCCTTAAGAACTGCCACCATCTCAACCAGTTTGCTGTCAGGGATCTTGTCGTTGCGAAGACCTCGAGAAGGCCGTTACGCCGTTGAATCATATCAGGCTCTTTGCAAAGCCAGGGAACTATACTCAGAGAACAAAACCATGGTACCATAGTAGATGCTGGAATGGTAGCAGCTCTGTTTTCTGCTTGTAGCTTCACAGCACAAATCCAAACAATGATAGATCTGATAGGCTCAGTCTAAGTGACACATCATTTTGGGGATGCACTCAATGCCAGGTGACATTCACAGAGCTTAGACTCCACCACTCTGGAAAGTGCCTGCGGGGACTGAAAGAAGCCGACTCTGATTCTCAAGGAAAATCTACATGAAACGAAACCATGGTTTGTTTCCCATGGTTTTTTTCCGATCCAATATTCAATAGAATATGGTACCGAAATTAGAGGGACAAATAGGGCTTGCATAAGGCCTACGTGAGGGAGCATTGACGAAATCTCATGGCGTTATATAGATATATATATATATATTTATATATGGTACAGTACCTCCATTTAGGTACCTGCATTGGTACCATTTTGGGCTTCAACCACTCCACTGAGAACAGAAATTCCGACCAAACAATTCACTTTTTTCTTCAGTCTCCGCTCTCACATTACACGAATGTGGCCGGAGATGTCAGGGGCTGTTGTCTTCAGTCACTGCCATGCCTCAGTCCACGGGGTACAGTAAAGCAAGGGATTCAATTGCTCATCGTGCTCATCCCCACCTTTTAGATGTTTCTTACCAAGTATCCAGTTATTCACTTTTTTGCATCCCGCACTATTTCCATATTATATTATATATATATATTATGTTATATTATATATATATATATATTATATTATATTATATATATATATTATATTATATATATATATTATTATATATATATATATATTATATTATATATATATATTATATTATATATATATATATATATTATATTA
>Ga0126342_10016686_pt1 | contig 12773 bp, 13 predicted proteins | sample Cyp1metagenome_FD_92528 | JGI IMG/M metagenome (GOLD analysis project Ga0126342, IMG submission 92528) | Coral microbial communities from Lord Howe Island, Old Settlement Bay, Australia - Cyphastrea 1 metagenome | ecosystem: Host-associated > Invertebrates > Cnidaria > Coral ...
AGTTCTTCGGGAAAAACCCTTGGCAGGAGCTTTCGGGAACTCACTTGCTCCCCAAAAAAGCCGTCTATTTTATTTCCAACAAAGTTCCTATTCGATGAACTTTTTTCAAACAACATAAGGACTCGACTATATTTCTGAAGCAGGTCCCCATCCAAAAGCTTTCAAGCCCACACTGCGATGAAATGGAGGGTCGAGAAATCCGGCGGAGCCGACGAGGGGCGTCAGCCCTTAAATCCTATTAACCAGCCAGTAGATTTCGGGAGAAGTTTGCGATTTCAGCAGGAGGAAGGTGATTTTTTGACAGTTAAAAATCGAGATCTCACCCAATTTCACCTTGATTAATGAGAATGATTGGCTAAAAGTTGGCAATCAATAATGGGCTCAAATTTTGGTGGAAAACCAACTGACATGGGCAAAAGACAACGGATTTCGCAACAATGGAGATTTGGCCTGGCAAGAATAGGAATGTCACCGCAGAGTAGGGATGTTATGGACCGTAAGCTTTTATCCAGAGGAGGAAGCGATATTGACCCATTGATCTGCGCATCGACTTTTGACTTGTCACGTTGTGTCCACAAAGCTTGGAGTAGAACCTGTCAAACAAATCTTGGAAGGAAGATCTTGTCTAAAGATCTTGTTTGGAGGGAACGGCATTTGTGACAGACTTCAGATACCTGCTGGAGGGCCGATCTCATTCTCAAGCTCAAATTCCTCAGACAGATTGTGATGAAGAACCCATGGGTGCCCATATTTATTCCCATGGTGGTTTGAATGACCGCAGCAAGATAGGAAAAGCACCTTTTTGGAGAAGCGGAGCCTCCAGATATTTCTGGTCAAAATCCCGACTGAAATGGTACACAATAACCCCAGTTACATGAGGGCATCAGGGATATGGACGTGGTAGGGCCCCATCATTGTGAGCATGGGGCTAATCATGCGATGACAGGGCAACCAACGCATGGGAGATCACAACGTGATTCGATGAATCCAGTGGTGTCTCCAATTTGCTTGAAATCGTTTCATGATCATTTTCCGTAAAGATTCTTGTTTTCTGGTCTCCCCTCTGAAACAAAGCCATGTATATTGCTCATGTCCCCATCCCAAGTCGTTGCTTGTGATTGTACAGCGATGTCAGGACCTACGGTGGCAACAGTTGGGCAGCTGAGAGGTGATGTTTAATCGAAATCGTCCATGAAATCTCGGAAAATGTTGGTGCTGTTATATCCCAAGGTTAGTATTCCTGAGACTATGCCATTAAATTGGGGAATGCCCATTTTCGCACCATCTCCAAAGATGCGGATATTTCAAGCGTTTCAGCTGCAGCACTGCTCTCACTCCTGTTTCAGATTTCTTCGGGATCGTTGAAACGCTATGATGTGAACCAGCAGTTGGCAAGAAGCACTGGGCAGGCATTCAGAAGTAGGTGGGGCTGATGGCCCTCCAAGCCGTATCATGAATTGGCTGTGCATGTCAACTCTTGTCAGATATCACAGAATATGATCATTATGTGTATGGCATGTATGGATCAATAGCTGTGTAAAAGTACGAATCAAAGTACACATACCAGCTATTTATCCATACCCATATCATGATCCATACCCAGCCATTGTTGATTCTGTGTGAACATTGGAGGATGAACATCCATCGATCCCAGCTGTTTTTTGGAACCTGGGAGGAAGTTCCGATGATCACCCACTGGGATGTCATCTCCCACGAATTGCAAGCAAGTATATAGATAATACATATGTGACATATACATACATGTATATTATATAGATATGATATATATATATATATAGATGTCAAGGACATCATAGTTGTTGTGTTCCCCGTTACGAATGTGCCATGAATCCCTAAAGTCGGACTTCAGAGGTAAGACCACGTCCAAGCCGAGTGAGGTTCCAATTGGCGCAACTCTGCTTATGCCTCGGCCTCGGGTGGTGGAAACCTAGCTGGGGGTGCTGAAAAAAATGGGTGACACCCAACGGGGCTCCAAAACCCTCCATGGGCTCCCAATGGTTTCTTCGTTCGATTGGGAAGATGATTGGAGATGAACATCATAAGTGGCAGGGGGTCGGGAATTCTTTGCAAGCTGTTTTTCTCAGCTACCCTCGGGTTTTCTTCAGCGCTTAGGAGGGGACAGAACCAGCGGTTTACCTCCTGCATCCTGGGGGTAGAACATCCCCGTGGATCCGAATGAATGTCTCAAACCCAATATTTAAATTACTCAGTAAGTCTATGACTTGTTGGTTTCACCAGGAAAATGAGCGGATTTTTTTTGGGTGGTTCTGAAAATGGTGTATTCTCCCAGATAGATGATATATGATGAAACCAATGGTACATGCTCATTTTGATATTATCATCATATATTATAACAATGGTGTTTACCAAATAGCCCTTTTGAATCATTTTGATATATGCTGATAAACCGATGGATTTTTGGACCTTCGAAGCGCCGGGAGGTAGGTGATCTCTTGTTGGGCAGCCCCCGCATGCAGCGACTGCGGGTGAGCTTCGATACAGCTTCCGGACAGGCCGCAGATCATCGGTGGCCTTATAAAGTCTGTGGGTTGCCATGGGGATATTGGATATCCATGGATACCATTTGGTTATTTAACATAGCCATGGTATAGATGGCCCATAGAAATTTATGGTTTACTTATTTTAAAAATGGAGATTTTCCATGGCTATGTTAAATGACCAGATGGTATCCTAATACCAATGATATCAGGATAGTCATAAGGGTGGTTAGCCGAAAAATGGAATTCTATCCCGCCCATCTTGTTCCATAATTTCATATTGCCCTTTTGGATATCGCCAGTATCTGATCAGATTTGGTTAGCCGAAAAAAACGCTATTCGGTGGGGATATTGCATCAGGATGAGAATCTGAAGCAACTAGGACGGGTATGTCATGCGGACCAGCAAATTGGGTGAAAATGCACAACACTTCGGTTACCCTCTGGTAAACTGTCACATAACTATGGAAAATCACCATGCTATTAATGGGTAAATCAACTATTTCTATGGCCATTTTCAATAGCTATGTTTGACATAACCAGGGGGTACTCTATGATTTGATTTTGGAACAACTTCACCGGAATCCCTGATTCAAAGATTCAAATATGGACAGCGGCGTTGGCTGGTCATGATCTATACAACTATACAATGCATCTATTATTTGGGAAACTCTGCTAGAAAACGAACCTGGAAATGGTGGAATTGTCTATACAAGAAAAAATCCACCTGGAAATAGAATTGTTCAAACTTTCCAGGTTTGTTGAAACAGTTTCACCCCTCTTCAAGGTGCACCACTTCTGCGCAGGTGATTCTTCCTTCGAGCAGATGCAAAAGTCAGGGCCTGACATCGGGATTTCGGCTTCTCTGGTTGACCCTCTTGGAAAATGTTTTCGTTACTGGATTCCTGGTAGTTTGCATCGAACTTGGGCTCATCTTGCCTTTCTTGTGGTGCGAAAGAATGATGGGCGTGGACAGACTTGCAGTTGTTGAACTCCCAGGGTGCAACATTTGCATCATGGCTATGTCCAAAAATTCTTCGTATCCAAACAGGGTCAAGCTTCGCTGAACAGTTGATCCCATCAAGGTCAAGCCTGCCAAGAGCCCGTGGACCCAGCAACAGAAGATCCTGGGTTGTCCTGCGAAAAGACCAATCCCAGAAATTCAGTTTTGGGTTGATGCTCGCATGTAAAGGTTCACGATGTGCGCAATTTTTTCGTAGTCCTGATGGCTTGTGAGAGATTGACCGTATACACTTGTGTTAAGTGAACTTGTAAACTAATCGAATGTACGCGTTTGAGTTTGGATACCTCCCATATGACGCACTCATGTATGCTAGCATTCCAGCCTTAAAGCCCAGGTGTGGTCAGGGGCATCAGAAATGAGAGATTCAGTTGACATCATCTCCAACGAAGTAATGTCGGAGACGTTTTCTCCGGACATTCTGCTGAAAGTACCAAGTTTTCTCGGTTGCCTTAGGTTTGTTATGTGTTTACCTCTCCCCTTTTATTGTACCAGCTTAGAATCTCCACTTTCGGACCTGCCATGATGGATAAGATCATCAAGGACTCATAGGCTAATAGGGCTAAGAAATATTCATCGCAAGTGGTGGCATTGCTTAAGGCCTTATAAAAGACCAGGGTATTGCTTGTAGCCAGTGTTGTGTTCGGATCTCCAGCATATCTCCAGTTTTATTTGCTACATGTCCATCATGTCCATGCATTCTTGGACATCTCATGTTTGTTGTGGATCATCCATCAGTGGAAAACAAAATGATGATTTCTTGTGGGAGGTTGCCTATCCCTTCAAAATGACATCCCTTTTTTTTCACTCTGTGACTTTTCTCGGTAAGCTCAGTTTGGCGGTCTTTCGAAAATCTTCCAGCCCCCCCCCTGATTTTCCCCAAGAAATGGAGAGCAAACTTTTGTTTCTTCAACGAAAACACCTGTTTTCCCAATGATTTGTTGATATTTCGTCAAAAAAACATAGGTTTTAAAAAACAACAACACCCGAGGCACGCGCGCTATGCTGCCGGAGCCTCTGCCTCTTCCCGAGATGTGAACGCGGATGGGAGCCAGGCGACTGGGAGCTTCCAGCGGATTGATACCAACAATGGTGTTTTCAATTGGGTTATCACATAAAAAATCCTGGCTCATAAATATCATAAATATGATGATTGAAATCTGTGGCAATTTGACTGGATGTAACTGGCTAAGAACAAATTTAATGACCATATTTACAATGTTCTTTATGGGCTAAAGTAGAGTTATTCACCAGTTATCTCTGGATCCTCCAGGCATAAGTTGAGCAATGATGATTGTGACAGTCGGGAACTCCTACGAGCCAGTTTTTCAAGGGACGACAGGTATGGTAACACAGCTCCGAGATAGCTGTGAATCAAAAGCCCACCCTGGTGAGCATGACAGCTGATAGTCGACGTTCATCCCATATTTGGCAGATTTTGACTACCCGAAGATAAATAGGAACTGGAGGGGTCCCTGTATTGCCTAAGACTTGAAAAATATTAAGGTATGGTTGGGAAAAAAAAGGGGGGCCGCTGTCCCGCACAGCGGCACAGTCGCAGCATGGCAGCACCTCACTCCAGTTCTGCGGCGATCCGCATCCTGTGGGGTGACATTGGGTTCGCAACAGCAGAGAAGCAAGCCGACTTGACTCAAGCTTCAGCACTTTGAAACAACATTGGCCCGTGCGCTGTCCAAATGCAAATCAAGATCCGACTCATGAGAACCGCGTTTGAAGGATGTCGTTTCTGTTTTTCATGGTCTATCAGCAAAAATTGGCATAGTTCATGAAGTTACCCGCAGATATGGAGATAAAAGCAACATGTGTATGTGATTTTTCATGATTTTTCCTAATAAACCATAGAGTGGCAACCATCCCCCAGTGGTGGGTTTGTGGCGGCTCGTCAGGTGCGATTCCTTCCTGGATCGCTGTTGGAAGCCCAAGCCGGACGTAGCGGTCCAACTTTCAGGCGGCTCTAACGAATTGTCTAATCCAAAACGTGGCTAGCGGTGGTGATCCAAAAGTTTTTCCAGGACCCAAAAAGCGAAGCAAAAAAATCAGCATCTTTGGGATACTCCAACTGAACAAAACTGGAGATATCCCTGGTTTTTTACCAACGAAAAACGACAGGAGAAACTCTCCATCGAAAAATGAATGCCATACATCCCACATAGATCTGTGGCTATGGTTCAAGACCCTACCTGAAGCCCAACATCGCATAGCACATATATATATAGATATATCTTCATCCCCAAAACTATGGATATTTCATAGGTATGATAGATAGTGATATCCCATATATATATATACATATACACATATACACACATATGCACACACATATGTATGTATATATATATATACATATATATATATATACATACATATATACATACATACATACATACATACATACATAGCAACCACCAGAAAGATAGAAAAGTATACACATCACCACTGAGGCTTCTCCGCAGGGACGCCATCACAGTGGGAGTCCGATCACCTGGTCACGTCACGCCATCGGAAGGGGGTTGACCATCCAAAAATGCTGGGAAATGATGGTTTTTTCCATCACAATGATGGTTTTTTCCATCCAAAATTCGAAGAAATGCTGATTTAAACCGAAAAATGGGTGACCAAATATGGTAGATGTAACCATGCAAATTTGTGAAGAATTGTGGTGAAACTATGAAAAATTGAGATTTCACCAATGATGGAAACGGATGTGTATAGTATGGAAATGTAATGGGACTGTATTATTGCAAAAAAAAATGACAAAAATGATGGTATTTACCATTCAGAATTGTGATTTAAGTGATAAATAATGAAATGGATTGTCTGAGAATGGAGTATGCCCTGATCATTTTAATCAGGAAATTACCATGAACCAGTAAATTTAGAGATACCTTATGTTCAGAGAAACCCAAACATTTTTTGTGTGGTAAACTTGGTTGGTAGCAAAAAAAAATGTTTATCCCAACATATCCATTTCCAATTTTTATATTTGTGGAATGTACTTTACTTGACACACCTTAAGATTGATGGCATTTTTGCCACAACGAAGTGAGTTTCAGAAGGCGATTGCATGTAATACCAACAGAACTGGGGATATAACGAATCCTTTTTTGGGGTAATCTTTTTTTTAGGATATGGCTGGTGGGTCAGAATTACCCATTTGCAAATGGTTTTTTTCTTACAGAAATTACACAGAAATAGCAGTGGATTGTGGTCTCCAATAGAATGACCACTGTCCATGTAATGTAGCGGAAAGGACACCACCAAGCCCTATGTTAGGCAGGGTATGCTGCATTCAACAAATGGATTGATGATCCCAATTGGATCCCAATTGACTTGTGATGGGTTGAATCAACCAACCAATTCCTCTTTGGCCATCATGGCAATGGAGCATCTCCAATTTCAATGGATTTTCAAGCAGGATCAAGCATCTACAAATTGGCAGATGTTTCATTGTATGTGATTGCAAGGGAGTCCATAACCAAATCTTCAGGAATCATTTCTGGAAGTTCGGCGCTTCGTCAATGGGAAGCGTGTCCCATTTAAGAATTTGGTGCTACTATCAAATGAAAAGTGCGATACATGTGTACAGCCTGTATGGTTCAAAATGATTGACACCAAAAGTAGATGCTTTAGAGGAAAAAATCGACCAGATTTGTTTTCCCTTTAACGCCTTACTTGGGGGTTTACTTCCAGTGATAAGTGGATATATTTCAGCATAGCTATAGGGATAAACTATCCCAACTGGTGGAGTTCTCACCATCAAACGATGCAGCCGACAAGGTGTCGAGCATCGATCATGGTTCGGGGTAGCTTGGCCGGCTTTGGATTGTCACAAAATTGCTGCCATGATATGCAGGTAGCGAACATGAGCATTAGCATTGGGATTGCACCAACAGAAATAGTGGTAATGGGATAGAAGCCGATATGGGAAAGAACCTGGGAAGATTATTGGGTGACCTCACGTCGCGACGTTGCGGCTGGATTAGGGTAAAAAAGGGCCCCAGTTTTGGCTGAACTTTGCCAGATATTTCAGGTTCATCAATTATCACAATTTATCCTAGCCCGCCCCAAAAAATAATGGATACTATCCAACCATGGAAATGGATGAGGTTACCAGCAATGGCGGGCAAATGCAGCAAAGATGATAGAAAATGATGGCCCAAGTCATCCCAGTACAAATATGACTCAGCTTGGACTTTAAGGTTAACTCGTTAACTCTGCTCTCTGGTCTATGATTCAAGCGGTTTTGTTTTGCAGGAAAGTGGTGGGCAGAAGTTCCGCTCACAGAAACCCAACTGGGACTTAGGATGCTGCTATGTTATCAAGCTTCTCGCTCGTGCATTTGTCTGCCTGCAAGGCAAACCATTGCCCCGGCAATGCTGTGGTCAAAAAAAACATAGCGTCCCAAAAAAAGGCACTACCCGCCTGGTAAACCCAATCATAAACCATCCCAAGAATCACTATAGATGGGCTGGTGACTATCATCCCCCGCAAGTTTATGGCAGCCAGGGTGTACCACATCCCTGGCAGAGTTCGTTTCAAATGGACCAGGAATGCCTATGGTGACCTCGTGATGGATCAAGTCTGTTGCGGCCTCGTGATGGATCGGGTCGGGGGGTCGTTCCAGCAGGGGGTAGCCATTATTGAATTGATTTGAGATTGATTTCTATATGGATGATTATTATGAAAAATTGATAGGCTGATAGGTATATAGTCATAACTTCATAGTAACTTAGTTTTGGCAACGGTCAACTGGGGATTTTGGTGCTATTCTCTGCCCATCAAGTTTTTGGTGATTGGTTGATGGAGATAGTGGTAATCAGAACTCCAATAAACATGGTTCATGGAAGTTTTATATCTATAATTTATGAGGTTTATAAACCAACGTATGACTGTGCCCACCCTGTACCAACTTGGGATAGAAAGTATTTAGGGATATGAAACAACTGGGGATGTTGCTTGCATTGGGAATTTGACCGGTTTGGGAGATCATCAAACACTTTGACTGTGGGGCAAGAATTGTTTGACCCATCTTTTGTTCTGATCTCCGTACCCAGGTGACACATGTGACATCAATGTGGTGTTTCCCAAGAAGAAATCATCAACAAAGATGAGGTGAAGAAAGTCCAGTGGAGTCTACATGGCACAAGTTTTTTGTTGAATTCCAGCTGCACCACGGAACTTTCCGGGGTAAACCGCCCACTTTGCTGAGGCATAGGAGGTTCGCAACACTGTACAGAGCTGGGCTTGGTGGCAGATCCTTGTCTCAAGGGATCAGGGGGAGGCTTAAACCCAAAAAAAGAGAGCGATTCTAAGATGGAAAAAAGGACCTAAATGCGTGGAAAAAATAAAATCATCTTATTGAAATGTCTCCAAAGTCATTTTGCGAGTTTTAAGGGGAAGAGTCCTGGCCTGGGTCGCTTGTTCTGGTTTGAATGGTGATGTGACCGAGAGCTTAAACTTGGGTCCCAAGCACTTCTACCAAGCTTGCTAGACACGAATCACGAATTGTAAATCCCCGAAATGTGACGTTCCATGTCAACTTGTGGGCCGCAACATTTTACAAACCAGAATAACTGAAGAATCATCACGTGCCCATAAATGGACCATATGCCATAATTAGAGATAGATCGTTCCCCCCAAAGTGCCATGTGGCAAAATGCTGAGAGTCCCACTGCAGGTGACCAACATGAGCGATGTCCCCTTCCGGGCCATGGCGCAGGATGGTATCGTTGGTCAGGAACCCAGTGGAACCCAGTGGAGCCCATGGCATCTAGACCCAATGTGCCAACTGTTGCGGATGCTGAAATTCGGAGAATTTCGTGGATTTGATTGCAAAAAAGTCTCTGATGACAGATGTTTGCTTTTGCACGGATGAAGCATGAATTTTGGATCAATATGTATGGTCTGGTATGTACATGTGTATACATATATACATATACATGTATATATAGATACATGTATATATATATACATAGACAGATATATATGTATTTAAACATTTATATATATATATATATGTATAATATATATATATAATATATATATACATATACATTTATGTTATATAAATATATATATATATGTAATTATATATATACCAGCTTCACTGGAGTCCAAAGATACTAAATCTCAGCCAGCCCTGACTTTCACCGAGTCATTTTTCAGGTCTTGGCATGGGCAAACTGGCCGCGAATCCTGTGTTTCATCCCTTGAGCAGCCGATGTCTCAGAGATGGAGATTGGGGAGGCAGTGGCTCTGCTGAAGGCAACCATTTTTTTCACCGAATTGAACAGTGGCTGTAGGCTATAGCCATCTATGTTTTTTATTTAGTGAGAAGAAAAACTATCGCAGCGAACTCAAACACCTTCAACGTTACCCTCTGGTAAACTGTCACAAAAAACGAACTGGAAAGATCCAGCATTTTTCATGGGAAAATCCACTATGACTCGACTGGGCCGTGAGCAGTTGAGGTTTCCAAACCAACGGCTCCAAGTCTTTTAGTCTTTGGCTTGGCGTTGGGACTCCCAGTGACTGTTTCGACTGTTTCAGTGGCTGGAAGCCCACAACTGGTGGTTAATGGTGGTCAATGGATGCTACTTGATATAATTGATATAGCAAGGTTATGACATATGATTCATGTTTCTACCTGGGATCTTTTGACCTGAAAATGCCCAACCACCACCATTGATCTCGGGTCAAGTTCGAGGCAGATCAGGGTGAGCTGTCCATTGGCAGCTTCCACCCCAGCAGACTTTTGTCAGGTTGGGACGGGAGCGGAGCGGAGGGGAGGCCAAATCGGGATCGAACGAAGAAAAACTCTGAAACCATTGATTTCCTAAGCCTTGGTCGCTGTTTACGGCCACGAAGGCAGCACCTTGGACTGGACCCCTGTACTGCGACCGGAGGCTACCGGGCGAAACCAGAGGGTGGTCAGGTGACGATTGATATCAAAGAATTGTGAAAAATTGCTGTCGAAAATCCGACAAGAGTCGTTTAAGAGCTATCGGATCATTTTCATCATTTTCCACGGCAGTCATGAGGCCTACTGCTGGGGTATACTCAGCTCGACACACCAGGAAGGCTACTGGCAGTTCTCGGTGGATGTCTTGAAGATTGGAAACCAGACCTTGGCCTGCAGCACCTCGGCGAAGCCTCATATTAATGAATCCCAGGTAGACATTACAACTACTGTAAAGAACATGTGATTGTTCAGATTGTTCCTGTTATTTTGACACTATTTCCCATTTATATAGGTTATATAGGGCTATGATATTCTATATTCTGATACTGTCTGTCAAAAAGATTAGCCTGCTTGAAGCTTCATTCTTTCTAGCTGAAAATCGAAAATGGGCTTGCCATTCATAGATGGTTGTCCCCCTAAGAATTGCGGATGCTTCATAGGCATTGGTGTTTCCATCTCAAAATCATAGCCATTGGTAGTTGCCATCGATGACCATAGAATGTTATAGATATCATGTGGTTACATTAACTATTAATAGTCATATAATATGAGCCATGGAACTCACAGTCTTAGTGGACTTTCATTCTCTTGCCATATGCCGTCCAAATTTGGATAAAAGACCGATAAGGGTTTACCATGATTATATGGTTTAAATGATTATACCATGATTACATGATTATTTTGGTGACATTCCCCCCATTTGTTTTGAGAATCCTATTCATGATGATTGGACGACTATCCCCCATCAATCCCCCCAGTTGATATCGATTCGCTGGTTGAACCCACGTGGTTCTATGCCCATAGATGGCTGTTAACAACCCTGGAAATTTGATACTGATCGCTATTGAGTATCATAAATAGCCAGTAGTATATCCCTATAGTATGGCTGTATATTAACCATTAATCATCAAATATTGGCAGTTGCTGTTAGATGCACAACTATAAATGGTAGTATGAACTGTAACCATCAAGTATGAGATATAGGTAGTTATCTTACAATCTATATCCCATCAACATGATGGATGTATTACCTTTTGATAGAATAGAAATGGTTACTATAGTAATAGTTAAGACGAAATGTTAGCAAAGCGTTGGTCTCCTAGGAGTTGCATGTGTGCTTCGGTCGAGCATGCCAGAGGGGAAAGAATCTTTGGTAGCTATGGAAAGTGTACAAACTGGGGCATAGCCTATAGCGACCGTTCGAGTGTGGGAATGTAAGCTGTGGCAGTTCATGTGAAACATCGCGCTGCCGACACACCTCAGAAGAGAAGCAAGAAAGGGGGCGGCCGCAAGCCAAAAAGGCGAGGAAGAGTCGCAGAGTTGTCAGGAGGATGTTCAATCTTAAGACCTGGGAAGAATCAGAAGGGCCCAGGTGATAATATGGTGCAGTCCTTCAGCGCCTTCTCCAAGAAAGATGTGGGATCTCTTCGCTGTGGACACGTGGAGAAAAGGGACAAATCAGGCAATGGAAGAGCTGCAGCAATGCAGAGCCTGCAGGCCCCGGACCGCGTCCAAAGAGACGAGCGCCGTTCCTGGCCATTCCCTAAGTGGCAGACGGAGGAACCCCAAAACCCTCACAGAGCGCCGGAAGAGTTCAAGATGGCCTCCACATCAAGAGCTGGGTATAATTTGGTATAATCCCCAATAATAACCAAAATGTTATAAATTATTGGGGATAATAATCCCATAATGTGGTTCTTATCCCCAATAATAACTATAATCCCCATTGTTTTTTATTTATTGATTATTATCCAAAATGGATTATAACAACCCCATTTTAATTATTGGTTGTTATCCATTGGGTGTAACATCCCCATTTAATTATTATTAGCCAAAATGGTCAAAAATCCAATGGATTAACCAATTGTTAATTATACCATTTATCATCCATTTATACCAATAATAACCATTTGGTATAATCCAATGGATGTCAAAATTACCAATCCATGGTCCCGCCCAGGCGAGAACAGCAGCTGTCGTGCCGTCATCGACACCTCGGTTCCTCTGGGTAGAAGCCACTCACAGCTGGGAGCCATATATATATATATATACATATTACCCTCTGGTTATGACTAACATAGCCATGGGATAGCCCGTTTATAGATGGTTTACCTATTAAAATTGTGATTTTCCATGGCTATGTTTAATCACGAAAGCTAGCGTCAGCTAGCTGGAGTCTTCTTGCTTTAGCAAGTATTCAGGGGGCTGCTCAAGGACATCACGTGATTTTTCACGTGAAAGGGCCCCCCCCC
>Ga0126342_10016687_pt1 | contig 12773 bp, 22 predicted proteins | sample Cyp1metagenome_FD_92528 | JGI IMG/M metagenome (GOLD analysis project Ga0126342, IMG submission 92528) | Coral microbial communities from Lord Howe Island, Old Settlement Bay, Australia - Cyphastrea 1 metagenome | ecosystem: Host-associated > Invertebrates > Cnidaria > Coral ...
ATTCCCGATTGACTTGTGTTGGACGCGACAGGATGCGAGCAGAGTGAGTTGTTGCTGCTCTGCTGTGGTTCTACAAGCATGATTCCGGCAGCTTCGCTCTGAAACAAATCCCTTGCCACAGGCCCATGATGGTGTATCCATGAGTTGACACATGCTGCCTTCTAGGCTTCAAGACGATGCAGCGGAACAGTATATGACTGCGTCCTCTGCTCCTTGTCTCCGCGCAGCGCGAAAAACACAAGTTCGCGGCAGGAAAAAAACATCGGAACGGAAAAAAAACACGTTTGGAAGCAGGAAAAAAATGCCTTGCAGCGGAAAAAAGCTGTTTTTGCAGCGGGGAAAAACGCCAGCAACAAATGCCTTCGCAGCCGGAAAAATTCAAAGCAGCAGAAAAAACACCTTGCAGCAGCAAAAAAAGCACCTTTACAGCAGAAAAAAATGCATTCTGGAGGCAGCGGAAAAACTGTCCGAGGTGGGAAAAAACTGTCCGAGGCAAAAAAAACCAGGCCGAGGCAGGAAAAAACTTGCAGCAGAGAAAGCCCAGCTTTGCAACCCAAAAGTCGCTGCAACGTGCAACGGAAAAAATTCATTTCCGCAACGGGAAAAAGCAGCAGCCCCAATTTATTGAGAAAAGGAGATCATAACAAATGTCGTCAGCCATCATATTCCCTGTGTGCTTTTCATCTGAGTTTTGCAGTTTTGCTTGTCGTGTTTTTCGATGGGTTTTAATATGTATGTGATATAATATATAGGTTACTTGAGTGTACATATAAATGTGCATGCATGTTTAGAAGATAGTGCATAGACTTTTGAATTAAGTTGAAACGCGCAAGAGGGACGCTGTGTAGGAAGAGAGGTGAACCAAGGTTAACAAGCTGCGTCTCACTTTAGTGATGAGCCTTTATATAACCAGGTTCATACGTGGGGAGCCTCCGCCCTCTCTATCCTCCACGCGTGCGTCTCCCGTTCCTTGCGTAATCTCGCGGTAAGAAGCAACTGGAAGTTGGACTTCTTGACTTCTCAAACAACCAAGACCTTGTTGTTTGTGCTTTAAACAGAAACACTGTCAAAACAAGCACAACACTTTTGTGTGTGATCCTGATGTGGATCTTGAGTTTGTTTGATCAGTTTTTCCATCCGTCTTTTTAAGTTTCAAGGGTGGGTGGGTGGGAAAAAGTCTCACTACCCGGAGGCTGACCCACCCTCCCAAAAAATCACCCCTCCGGGCGTGAGATGCGAAGGCGTCTTGCGCAAACACGAAAGCGTGCCGACTCCCCAATTTATTGAAAGGAGAAAAGGAGATCATAATATCGATGCGTCAGCCATCATGTTCCCTGTGTGCTTTTCATCTGAGTTTTGCAGTTTTGCTTGTCGTTTTTTTCGATGGGTTTTAATATGTATATATATATATATATGTTACTTGAGTGTACATATAAATGTGCATGCATGTTTAGAAGATAGTGCATAGACTTTTGAAAATTAAGTTGAAACGCGCAAGAGGGACGCTGCGCAGGAAGAGAGGTGAACCAAGGTTAGATAACACATAATCTCCTTTCTCTGCGATGGACGGCTGAGCAGAGATCGATACTTCCGCTTATACATGTCTGGCTTTTCTGCTGATGGTGAAAGGGTTGGAGAGACTGAGTATGCCAGAATGCAGACGAAAGAGCTTCTGAAACAGCAGGTGAGAATTGTCAGCGAGGTTGTGATGGAAAGTGGCCATGCAGCTCAAACCTCGAAGCTGCATAAGTTTGCCAAACAGATCTTGCGTGTGCTGGCATCATGCAATTTGATGTCTTTAGCCGAATGACATAGCAGTGGTGAAACAACAAATGATGTAAGCTCCTTTGAAGGAGGCACCTTGCAAGCATTGGGTCATGGGCTATGGCTGAGCCCGATTTCACTTGCGCTTTGTGCTACAATGTGCATTGTATTTGGAGTGTTTGTCATTTTCATGACACCTGGTGGGCGTGAACCAGAACTGAACCTGAAGATGAGGAAAATGCTGGGAGAGAAACAGCGTCTGAACCGCTGACCTCAAGGTATGCAATGGGTGATCGCTCACTGGGACATGTCTACGCGGACGTCTTTGCAGACCCGATGTTCAAAGTGGAAGGCATGCTGGTTTGGATGTACCACAGATGTGAAGGAAGGGTGCATCGAAGGAACAAGCGTGTCCTCAATGGTTTTCGCATGGAAACTTTGCAGCAGGTGGTACAGGTTTGCTATGACTATGGTGGTATGACTTCGGCAGAGTCACAGAACATGCTGGACAACGTTGTGGCAATGACAGATATCGGAAGATGAAGAATCACCAAGACATGGGATGTTGCTAGACATCAAGCAGAATGAGATCCAACAAGCCTATCAGGCTTTTCAGGTTGGGTTAGACCTGATGAGGTGCATCCAAGAAGCTGAGAGGCGACAGAGTGAAAATCCAGATGGAGATGCAAACAATGAGGAGATGAACGATGCCAGTTCATCCGGGTCAGAAAATCTTCCTGAGTGTTTTTGAAGGTTCTTGCATATTTCACTGGAAGAAGCATCAGATTCGGATTTGTGGATGGAGATTCATCATTGTGGTGATAACAACGAGATGGAAAATGGAACTTGACCCCACAGAGGCATTTGCATTTTCGTTTTGCAGATGAAGCAGCTGTGAGTTAACGCGATCTCACAGTGTAACTGAGATAGCACGTCTCACCAAAGGTGATAAGCTGTTTTGCAGTTGAAATCCACGACCGTGACACTGGGACTTACCTGAAGTCTCCGTGGATTCATGGTGTGATGTTTTGTTGCTGTTTGTTTTTTACGTAAAGTAGCCATCTAGCAGCTTGGCAGTTGACCCATAAAGACTCAGCAACCAAGCGCGGGGTAACTAGATGTTGCCAAACCGCTCCACCTCAGTTTTACCTGCTTGCTAGTTGAAAACAACTCCACAAAACGTGGTGCAAACAAAAGCAGAAACCCAACTACATGCAAAACGCATGAACAGTCGAATGCGTGTGACGTCCGAGGCTTTGGTGTTTCAAAAGGAGTCATCAGGAGTTGGAAGCCGATTGGTTCTTCTGATGCATGTTTGCTTTGGTTGGTGTCTATCCTTCTTGGACATCAAGGATGCTTTCCTATTGGTGCCTCAGCGTGAATGTGTCCTGGTGAGCGTTCCTACGTGGTGGAAACCTGAAGAACAGGTCCCTGGAGTGGATTGCTTTTGGGTTTTGGATCGTGTGCTTCCTGGGCAGCGTAATGGTGCAGCTCGATTCTTTGACTTCTTGGCGCAGCACTTGCAAGCCCTGGAGTTTGAGAACACGCCCCTGTTGCCTAGTCTCTTTCGACACCGCACTCGACAACTGGTGCTGTGCTCCCACGTGGATGATCTGATCCTATGTGGAGAAAAGCCTGATTTTCTTTGGCTCATGGAGGAGATGGAACAAACATTTCACAGTATCAGGTGGAGAAGTACTTCCTGTACCAGACCAAAATCCACATGATGCAGTGCGCTTTCTGAAGAAGCGCCGTTACTTCACCCAGCATGGAGTGATTGTTGCAGCCCACGAGAAGTATGTGGAGGAGTTGGTTGAGCTCTAGGCTACAAGCCAAAACCAACACCTGACATGGCCCAATGGTCAGGTGACAATGAGGGGTTGGACCCCCAAGAAGCTCATCAATTCCGTTCTGCAATGGGAACGCTTTTGTATCTCTCAGCTGACAGGTGGGATATTCAACACAGCGTTCGACATTTGGCTCAATGAATGGCAAAGCGTACGCGACTTCCCAAAGCTGGAGTTCGACATGTGATCCTCTACTTGGCTGGCACAAATCCTATGCAATGCTGCTTCCCTACAAGGTCTTTGGCAGCAAACTGGATTCAATTCACGGAAGAGATGGAACTGAAGAGCCGTGCGAGAAGGTGGAAGTCTTCACAGACTCAGATTGGGCTGGTGACCAATCAAGCTCTACAACAGGGAGGAGACTCTCAGTCTCATCGGCTGTGATTTTCCTGAATGGGCGACCAGTGACATCATGGTCGAGATCACAACGATCAATTGCCCTCAGTTCATGCGAGAGCGAGTACCTCTCTGCGGTTGGTGGTGCGGCAAAAGGTCTTTACATTGGAAGACTATGGAAATTCCTTACACGAAAGGAAGTGGCTGTGAGCACGGTCACAGACTCCAGCAGCTGCAGGGCATTTTCTCAACGGCAAGGAGTTGGACGGCTGAAGCACATTGACGCAAAGTTCCTTTGGGTGCAACAACGACTCAAAGAAGGAGCTATGGCAATGGAAGGAGTTCCTACACTTCTCAACGTGGCCGACATGGGAACAAAGAGATTGAGGCGAGCATTTCTGATGTACCTGATGGGCATGGTGCAGTACGACGAAGCGAGCGATTCATATGTGGCCGTTGGCGAATTGGAATTCGCTGGAGAGCTTCGCCGGAGAACCATGGCCAAGAACATGAAGAGTGTGAAAAAGGTGATGATGAGCACTTTGGTAGACAGTGCTGAAGTAGGCAACCCTGTGACTTCAACCAACCTGGTGAAGCTGGTGACGCTGATGGCAATGCAGCCGATGGCGAATGGATTGGAGATGGACCAGGTGGAATTGCAAGCGACTGAGGCGAAGGACTCGATCTATGAGATCTTCGGTGCCTACCCGGCTTCATGGCGGCCTACGCGGTGTTCTTCGTCTTCCTTGGTTTCGTGGCGGGCTACGTGAACAAGTTCATCGACAACGAGTGGTAGCCTGGACATCTCGTGAGGTCAGGCATTTGCGAAGACCGCCGATGGTATGGACGACTGGGACCCGCTCAGTCAAGAGCTTAGGCAGTTTCGAGTCCACGAACGGCCTCAAGATGCGGATTCTGGTGAGGAGTATTTCAGGGAGACTCCAACTGGTCTGGCTAGGTATGTCAGGCCTCATCGCCAAGCGAGACTTCGACTTGGCGTGGAAGAACTGGACCCTTTGGAACCGATGCAGATGGAGGAGCCGAACGAAAGTGGCGAATCATGCAGAGAATGAAGAGGCGGATGCGGAAGTTCAAACAGACATTTCGCTGGTGAACACACCAACATTTCCAGCGGCTCCGCGACCAATGATTCCACAACGACGTGAACCCCCTGAACAAGTTCCAGTAGAGGATTTCAGTCTACCTGGTTCCCAAGGAGTGAGAAGAGTGGTGACGTCCCAGATTTGCCAATGGTGGGACTGGACCTGCACGACATCAACGTGCTGCTGGCTCATTTCCCTCCTGGTCAACGCAAAAGAGCTGAGAGAATCAGGGAAGTTTCACTGTTCTCTGAACAGAGCCTCAGAGAATTCATGTTGTGTCATTTAATGACGCTGTTTCCTGGACAGCCAGACCTTCATTTCGGCTTTCCATTGTGGTGGAATAGGCAAGATCAACATGAGTACAAGTTATTCAACGACATTATGGTTGGTAAGAAGTATCAAGAACAGTGGGGAAGTTTCTGTGAACAACGGTTCATTCACCAAGATTTCCCCCGAAGGAGAAACCATTGATTACCTTGTGCAATGTACAGCTTTTGGTTTACCTTGCGCCCAAACAAAACCTGAGGCGGGGTGTCAAACATTTTCAGTGTGTGCATGACCGGTTTACATGGCCACCGCACAAGGATGACACGCACTGCTGTTGATGACTGTCAGTGGCTCAAATGTGACGCAACAAAGGTGCTCCACTGCGCTGCGCTCTGCCTAACACAGCTGTTGTTTGCTGACGACCTTAAGATGGTAGCAGCAGGGGAAGACAAGTACGATCGCATTTGGTACATGCTCATGTTGTGGCTGATGCTTGGTACACCATGCCGGTGGCCGAAGTTCAGAGGCGAAGTGTGTTTACAGTTCGTGGGATTGGACTACTGCAAATTTGAAGTGGGGTTGTCCGAGAGGAGGACCAACTGGATCGTCCAGTGGGTTGAGACAGCCCGTCAGAATGGAGGCGTGGTCACACATCGCAGTTTTGTGGAGTTGGTGCATGGGGCGTGTATGCAGGGCAAGCACTGATCTGGATGAAACCGCTCATGGCACCGTTCCACGCTTGGAAAAGTGCGGTGGCCCCTGGTACGGTTGTCATACTTCTGCAAACCGTTTCTATTATCCTCTTGTTCATTGCCGGAATGTTGAAGAAAGGGTTCAACCGCACTTCGGGCTGGAGTCCTCTACGTGGAGGCGACCAATCATTTCGCACGGATGCTAAGTGCCACGAGTCCAGGATCATTCTTGTGGGCTGATCCGAAGAAATCCCGCTGGTTCTCCTTCGAGGTGAGCGCAGAAGATGCACCATGGCTGTTTGATGCAGATCATCTTCCGTCTTGAAGCACAGTGGCGGAGCTCCTAGTTTTTTTGGTGGCGCTGGAGGTGTTCGGTCAATTCCAGGTAGGATCACGCCCCCGGCAAGTGACTTTGGAAGCGGGAACTGATAACCTGGCAACAGAGCACATCACCAGGAAAGGATCCAACAACAAGTTTCCTTTGTCCTACGTGCAGATCCACTTGGGATTGAAGTGTTATCTTCATGGATTGGTTTTCAGGTTGCGATGGCGACCGGGAGAAACGAATGAGGAAGCGGATGACCTGACGAATTTGAAATTCGATCGTTTCTACCCGCATCCGCGCCATGAAGTCAGTTGGAAGACGTTGGACTGGTCCATGATGGACGAGCTTCTGAAACTCAGGTAGGAGGTCCGGGGTTGGAAGGAAAAGAGGAAACTGCCCTCAGTTCAGGCCAAATCGTCTAAGAGACAGAAATTGGCATCAAAGACAAAATGGTGACTCCGCTAAACATGGGTGGCAAGGTTTCTACATCACCATTGAGGAAGTAAGAGTTCCTTTTACGTGGTCTTGTGATGTGTAAATTGATCCAAAGCGGATCGGGCCTGAAATCACACAACCCTGGAGCTTCAAAATCCCTGGAGGAAAAAAAAGTGTCCGATCGCGTCGCCTCGTACTTTCAGTTGCTGCATGCATTTGAAATGTTATATAGGGTTTTTCGTCCGAGCGTAAGTAGGATCTAAACCTACTCGCACCTTTCCTGATAGAGTTAAAAAAAATTTGGTTCCGTCTGAATGAGATTGGACAAAACCAGCAATGTGGACAATGTTTGGACAAAAAATCATGGGAAAACGGGCATTTTTTGCATTTTTATGATCGGGATCATGCTGAAAATGAGTGTTGGAAATGAACCTCAAAATCATGACAATGATAAACAAACAAATACTGAAATTCAGTAGGGTTGGCGTTCATTTGAAAATTTTTGTTTGTCGGTTTCTGTTTATCACAATTTTTGTGCCAAACTGCCATTGATGAATTTGAGGGGCATTTGCAAAATCAATCGCACACTGTGTTGCTTGCAGCTTGTGGTCCACTTGTATTTGCATTGGGTGCGGATCTTGCGCGTTGCATCCAACATGTCTCCAAAGTTGCTGCCTTGGTTGGCTGTTGATATGTTTTTTTAAATTTGAAAATGTATCAAACGGACATGTATTGGATTTTGTCCACTCCATGCTGCGGACGCCGAGGTTTAACATTTTGAACCTGCTACTTTTTGGTCTGCTTGCTTGCGTGCTGCGGTCTGGTATCAACTTCGTGAATGGCCCTGTCACACAAAGGAATGTGTCCGTCTCTGCGGCAGCTCAAGGCTACTTTCCTGTGGGCAATGCGAAGCAGACAGCGCCTTATGGCGAACGTGACCCGCTTCCAGAGGGTTATGGCATTCGCACAGGCCTTTCAGACTTATTGAAACCATTGAATGCTGAAGCAGGTGTTGTTGCCAAGGAGGACAGCATCCCTACCATTTTGGTGATGCTTACAGGCATTGTGCTGCTCTTCCTGTTCTACCTTTTGCTGCTCCTCATCGACAACCAGTCAGTGCTGCTCCCCCCTGAGGATGAGTTCGATGAGTACGTGGCGAACTTTTTGCCGTACTTTTTCTTTGGCGAGAAATGACAAACCCTGCAGGATGAAACATTCTTTGAACTGGTCTGCCTGTTTTCCAATCCGTTCTCCCTGCTTTCACCGCTGGGTCACGATGCCGAGATTATTCTTTAAAATTTGGGCGAACTGCAATGTTGAATGTACAAATCCAATTCCACATTTGCTTTTGTTTGGTTGTTTCCATTCGTTGCGTATGATGTTTGGCATGTCATTGTCCACTTGTCGCAGTTGCCATTCTACATCAATGCTTGTGCATCCCCATTAGAAACATGTCAATGTCTCAGCTGCATTGTTCGATACCAAAATCAGAACCAATAGTCACAATAGATAACAAAAACAAACCAACAGTGAACAAAAACATTGTTGGTTTCAAGGTGCAGTTTTTGGTTCGCCAAGACATCTACACTGCCCGAGTGCCCTTATGTTTCAATATGTAGTACAGTATATATATATATATATATGTATGTATGTATGTATGTATATATTATAGGTAAACATACATATGTGCTGTATTTGAAATTCGTTCTATAACCACACGATTTGGATCGCTCGCTGCAATGTACATGCAAGATGACAAGTACATGAGAGGCCGGGATATGCGGCAATTTGTGAGTTATGATGGACAGCTACCAGGTTTCCTTCCTTCTCTCCGCATGGATACACAAAACTGCACTTTAGTAATGGTGTTTCCAAGAAACCGGGCTGCAGGGGGAACTGTGAAATCACATGAGTTGGTCGACAAACCGCTATCGAGAGCCAGAAGAATCTTTCACACTTTTGCATGTGACAGCAAAATTACGTGCGAGAGATTGAAACATATCAAAGTCGATGATGAACCTGTCTGCATGGAGCTTTATCAAGAAGATATCCGTGATCGTTTTATCGAAATCCTAGCTCAGTCTGGGTTGGAAGCCAGCCAATTTTCAAGCCTTGATGGTGACGAAACCTTCTTGAAGATTTGGCTGCCGGAACAAGGGCAGGTGATTGACTTCATGGCTGATGCCTTGCACTACAACATGCCACTGAAAGAAACGGTGTATCAGGGTATTGAACCTCATGCCCCTTATCCTGGGGGAGCTCCAATGGAAAATTTTGATGCACAGCCTGTTGTGGCATATTGTGAATTCTCGATTCCAGACAAGAAGAACTTTCAGGACTTCCGAAAGGTGGACTCGATTCGCATTCTGAGTTTTTGGTTGAATGAATGGGTGAGCCTGGATGAAATGGAGCGACAAGGAGTCATCAGCTGCCATTTTCCATGCCCAGATGCTGGTGAACTTCACCAGATTCATTCTGCACTTCTGGCTCCGAGACAATGGATGACTTTCACTCCCCATACGAGTGCCATTACCATTCGGCGATACTTTGGGGAGGAGATCGCATTTTTTTTTGGATTCTTGGGCCACCTCTGTCGATCTCTTCTTTTCCCGGGCACCGCAGGATTGATTTTCCTGATTGTGACCCAGTTCGTTGAAGTCGAAGGACACAGGCTTGATGGACTAAGGACTTCACTCTGTGTTCCGATGTCGATCTGGGCTGCAAGCTCTCTTCACGTCTTTGAACGCAAAACTGCTCGAATGAAACAGCTCTGGGGTGTGCACGAAAGGGAAGCAAGGGAGATGCCAAATCCTGACTGGAACCCAACTCCTCACAGCGGGGCTGCTTTGCTGAAAACTTTGGCCAAACTTTGCGGTCAAATTTGTAATGTTGCTTTATGTAGTTAGCTTGTACTTGTTCTATGTTATTCATGATTCATGTAATTTTTTTACCTTCCTGTTTGATGATGCTCAAGATGGCATTGGTTCGTACTTGTGCCGACGGTATCAGTACTATTGTTGGAGAGAGTGGGAACGCATGCTTGTCAGAGGATAATGTGACCGTCATTGCAGTGAAATTTGCGTCTTTTCTGAGTACTGGATGTCTTAAAGCTGTCAGGAGTGGGGCAAGCTCCTTTCCACCTTTATCACTCTTTGCTTCGTGACCTTGTACATAGCGGCGATCTCTGCCCTTTTGGCTTGGCAGTTCAATTCCAACCGACAAAAAGATTCGCTCTTCCAGCGAGCCTCACTGATTCTGAGTATTCTTATCAAGATAGGAGGACTTGGCTGGAGATTTCTAGCGCCTTTTGTGGTGAGCCTTGAAAACCACAGAACTTTGAAAGGATATGATGATGCCTGGCTTTACCTTTGGACCGAGATATTTTCTATTTGGGTCATTTTAGTCACTCTGATTGACGCATGGGTTAGATGGCAACAGGACCATGCAAGCATCTCTCTCAGGATGCCCTTGCATTGACTCTGTCCGGAGTGAAGCTTCTGATGACAAACTTCCCGTTCTTCTACAGCTGCTTCCTTACCAATTTTGTGGAGACCAAATGCGGAAAGAACTTCGAAGAGGCTGGACAAACATGGACAAACCATTGAGCTTTGTCAAACTTTTGTTGTTGGTGTTGCACGGCTGGACTTTTGATGGCCAAATGCTTGTTGGCACTGCAATACTTGATACTTCCGTCAGGTTGCGCCTACAGTTTGGCCTGGCTTCAATGAGAGCCTCATCGACAGTCAGACCAAAGAAGCTCCTTGACAACGGTGTGGAATTGACTTGAGATATCAAGGCTAGATTCTCTCTACCAACGGACAGTCTATCCTTAGTGCAAAAATGTTTTTTCTTCTCTCCGATTCGACCCAGGCCCTGCTGAAGTACACATTCACTTGGAGTAGAAGAATCCGGGGTCGAGAAGACGAGACCTTTTGCATCAACGGTTGCTTTCCGCCTGATTGGCATTATGCTCGTGAAGACTCGAGAACGAATTGTGTCCGGCTCAGTTGCTCCAGGCAGTGGACATCTTTTTCTTCAGCTCTGAGCAACTGGAGTTTATACGTACAAGTGTATTTATATATATATATAATACATTCATATACCACACACATATATATATACACGTATAAACAAATATGATTATATAATTTAATGTATATATGTAATTTTTACAGGTATCTATTTGTGCACATGATCTTTCAGACAGGACTTTTGGATCCACAGGATCCACAGAGGTGAGTCCAAATTTGGCACTTCGGTTGGCACCACACGTTAGGTGACTATGATGTGACTGCCAACCTCCTCACGTACTTTGTTTTCCTCCTTGTGCTGGATATGGTATTTCTGATCTGGCCCATCGTTCTATCACGTTGGGAGATCAATAAGGACCTTGAAAAAAAGTAAAGAGTTGGCTTCTTGCGGCCGAGGCCACTTTGTTCACATTCATGTCATCTCTAGAATTCACCGGGCTATATTTTGTGAATCTTGTCTTTTTCACCGTCTGCACCTTTTGTTCTTGGTGCTGAAGTGCTGAAATGCAGGAGTACCGCAATGCAGAAGAGGCGGAGGGCAATCAAGACTTCTCATATTCAATCCTGCAATGGGAGGCGAAGAAATTTCAATATGTGTATGACTCCTGGGGTGGTGACAGAGTGACAGATTTTTTGGACATCACCGTTGCATACTCCGTTGTAGCTTGCTGGGGCTGCATTTTGCCAACGATCGCTACGCTAGCCCTCGTTGTGCTGTTCATCTCCATGCACCTGCGAATGTACAGGCGTGGCCAGCAATGTTTGTCATGCACTAAATATCTCTAAACTGCACAAATGCCTTCAGAATGCCTTCAGAATGCCTTCAGAATGCCTTCAGAACGTTTTCAGAATGTCTTCAGAATGTCTTCAGACTTGTGTGTTTGGAAAGATTACAAATGCCTGCCTTTCCCAGGATGCTGTATGTGGCACGTCGCCCCTTACCACACGCAACTGCTGGACTTGGCATTTGGAAATCAATCATTCTCTACACCAATGTGGCTGCTGTAGCCTGCAATGTGGGACTTGCTTCAATTTTTTTCTATCCAATGCGTCTCCGTCCACCAGGGCAGCAATTGACCATGTTTATCATTGGAGAACATGTGATATTTTTGCTTCAAGCCGCAGTTTCTGCTTTCGTTCCAGAAGAACCTTCTGATGTGATTGACATCAAGTACTTCAATCGACACGTCCTAGCGATTCTTGGGCGGCGACGGCATCATGAGCAGTTGGTCCCACCTGTCCACAGCAATTTAAACACGATTGATTTGTCGCTGAACCCAGAGAATTGGGACAGCGACTCCAGTGCTTCGTCTCTAATGACTGGCAGTTCTAGACCTGTTTGAACGATTTTGAGTGAAGGTGAACCTACGATGTCAGATTCAAATGTGATACCCTGGTTACTTGGGTAGTTGTTATGTGTTTGCATAAAGTGCCGTCCGCCGTGCAGAAGATCTCGATTTCCAGCTGAAAACGGATGAAACTCCAAGGCAACAATGACTTTACCATGCAATCTGGGAGTGTTGTGCAAGCGCATGTTGTTCAATGCTGTGCAGTGGTATGCAATTGCTTTGATTCTGACCCGCGGCCACTCTAGCGGCACAGCTTAGCCACTGCTTTGTGGCAGGAACTCCTGGCATGTTTATAAAAAGGGCACTTGTGACACTTAGTGTTTCGGCAACGTCATTTGAAGGAAACAGCTTTCACGCAAACCTATGTGCTTTGTATATCTTTTGTATCAGGATTTTGTTGCTGCGCAGGCTATGCCATGGCAATGAAGCAGTGTTGTCTTGGAGGCCCATGCAGTGCTCAAGCTGCAACTTCCATCCAGCTCCAGTTTAGGTTTGGCTTCTGGCTGAGGTGCAAGCGCCTTCCTTTGGTCACTTCTTGGCACACAATGTGTGGCAGGCACGGCTGTCACGGCTGTCACGGCTGTCACGGCTGTCACGGCTGTCACGGCTGTCACGGCTGTCACG
>Ga0126342_10016688_pt1 | contig 12773 bp, 10 predicted proteins | sample Cyp1metagenome_FD_92528 | JGI IMG/M metagenome (GOLD analysis project Ga0126342, IMG submission 92528) | Coral microbial communities from Lord Howe Island, Old Settlement Bay, Australia - Cyphastrea 1 metagenome | ecosystem: Host-associated > Invertebrates > Cnidaria > Coral ...
ATGTTTATGTATGTATGTATGTATGTATGATTATGTATGTATGTATGTATGATTGTATGTATGTATGTATGTATGATTGTATGTATGTACGTATGTATGTATGATTATGTATGTATGTATGATTGATTATGTTGTATGTATGTATGTTTGAATGTATGTATCTATGTTGATGTATGTATGTTTATGTATGTATGTATGTATGTGTGTATGTATGTATGTATGCATGTATGCATGTATGCATGTATGCATGTATGCATGTATGTATGTATGTATGTATGTATGTATGATTATGTATGTTTATGTATGATTATGTATGATTATGTATGATTATGTATGATTATGTATGTATGTATGATTATGTATGATTATGTATGATTATGTATGCATGTATGCATGTATGCATGTATGCATGTATGCATGTATGCATGCATGCATGCATGCATGCATGTATGTATGTGTGTATGTATGTATGATTATGTATGTATGATTATGTATGTATGATTATGTATGTATATTGTATATATTGTTTTGACATGGTTTGACGGAGCACTGAGGATACTTAAATTCTTAAATCTACTCCTTAATCGTCGCGGTACAACGGGCACCAAGCGGCATGTCTGCGGAGGAGAGATCCGTCCATGGTGCGATGGGCAACCTTGAACAAAAATGGAGATCTGGATGGAATGGCCAGCCCACATTTGAATACTGGAAAGTTCAGAACGTTTTATACATATATACACATATTTTCACCTGAGAATGAAAGCAGGAAAGCTGCAAAGAGCAAAGGGAGCTGGGCACACCAGCAAACTGACGAAATTACTCCATGCACAATATATATATATATAGAAAGTCACACACATATATATAGTAGAGAGAGAGAGAGAATTATATAGATAGATATAGATAGATAGATAGATAGATAATTAAATATCATCTCGAGTATTGACACATCATTTTTGCAGGACCAATGTTGCCAGAATCCATGAGCTACACACCAAACTCTATATAATGTCTCTACATCTGGTTACCAAACAACCCCCGAGGTCAGCGATTTGCCACCTAAAAGTGGAGATTAAAAGTATAGCATAGTAACGCTTAGCAGCCTAACACAGTGAATAGCTGCTGTCACAGTTTCGAAAGCACAAACAATGGGATTTTGAATAGTTCCTTCCCATTGCTATTTCACACTGCACAAATGGCCTTGTACTGGGCCTATTCACTTTTGGAGCCTATACAGGGTTGTATCCAATATTGTGGGGAAGAGATGAGCCCCACTAGTTGCACACACTTCATGCATTCCACGAATTTCATTGTCATGACCTCACCTCAATACCTGCCAATCAGCCCAAAAAAAAAGTGGTTAAGTCCCCAATAAACCACCATAAACAACGGCCTGTAGAGTTGGTCCATGGAGGCCAAATGCTGTTGCCTCCAGCGATGGGGATGTTGGGATTTTACCCGAATTTTACCCCTAAATCCCAATAACCCTTGTTTAGATCAATAAATTAGATGGATAAATGTATGTGATTAGTTATGTATACGATATGTATATATATATAATTATATGTATAGGTTACAGTTACAGTCAAAGTCTTGAAATTACAACCCGCTCACAGTACCAAGCAATCCTACCGTCCACGACCATCCGAGGATTGACCTCGTGATGCCGTCCCTGGGTCGTCCCCTAGTCCATCAGGGCAGAGGATTGAAATTGTCCCAAGCATCTGGCTGAATTGTATGGTGGTTCCCCCTCAATCTGATAAACCCAGTGCCATAAACTGGCAAACCTCCAAGTGGAGCATGACTTGTGCACCACCAATTTCTGTGCTGCACGGCATTGGGTTGACCACATTAGTACTATATAACCATTTGATGGTCCCTATAGTACTCCAAAATATCCAGTCAGAAGTTGCTTGAACCCCGTTTCATTTCATCAGATCAGAACCGCCAAGACATTTCGGATGGTCTTTGAATCCCTATTGGATGGTTAGATCGCCATGGAACGGTCCCAAACCCCATGACCTGGAACCATCGGCGCCTGCTGAAGTCTGCGCGTTCCGCCAACTTCGCTTCACTCTTCCAGTCGGCAGTGGCCTGCTGCGATCCCTGGGCTAACAGCGGCTAACACGTTTCAACCCATTGCGACAAATGATACAAAATGAAGAGAAATTCTTCATCTGGGGACAAGTATCTGAAACAAAGCAATGTTTGATCATGTTCCAGCTGGTCTGTTCCCACTCCACTACAACATGTTCAAGCACATCAATCAACCAAGAATGATCAAGAATTGTAGTGATAATCTTGAAAAAGGGATGGAAAGCTGCAGATATGTCAAACTTTTTTTAAACCACCAACCATTCATCCACGGATGTTTCAAGGCTTCCACAACCCCTGGATCCCCTGCAACCTTACGGTCTTTGTATCTTTGGTCCACCTGGCTGCATCTGACAGCCTGTGAGGGATACTTTCCACGAATTCAGTGGCTGAACCACAAAAATGACGATGAAACCACCAACCAGTTTTGGGGTCAAAATGGCCATTTGTTTGTCTAAGCGTCCATCCTTCCTGCCACCTTTAACGTTTCATATCAAACCAAATGCAACACCAAGGCATACAAAGGCCATCAAAAATGCCTTTGTAACGTGCTGAAAAGGTGCAAAATAAGCCACAAATAGAGCCCTCACAGGCCTCCGGAATGGATCTTTCGTCAGTCTTTCCAAACCTCAGGTTACACAATCCACAATTAAAGTACATATGGCATGTGGACTTGCCCAAACTCTATTGTCCATCGTTTCAAGGCAAATCTCCCACCACAATCAATAATGCTGTTTCATTTTTACATATATATATATGTGTGTATGTATGTATGTATGTATGTATGTATGTGTGCGTGTGTTTACATTACATGTATATATATATATATTTATGTATATATATATATATATATATGCAGCATGTAGAACATGCGTCCACCTGGGACCTTGAGGATGAAAAGATGTCCCCATTTGTCCCCCATCGTTGGGCCATGGGCCCCACACCAGCGTTGTGCCAAATGGAACTTGGCTCCGGTGGTGGCTTCCCAGAAGGTGATGGTGCCATAGCCCTGCCGAGCGTAAAAGCCATGCCAAAGGCAGATATAGTACATCTACACACAGAGAGAACACACACATAATCACATAGAGGTATACTGTATGATAATCATCTTTGAAATGGTTACCAACGATTCAAAAACTGGGAGATTATCATCATGTATGATGAAAGCCGTTGCCGGGTCCAATTGCTTGAAAAGGGATTCCAAGTTTTTGAGGACTCACCGCGCAGCGATTGGCAGCATGCACCTCCCGGGTCAAAACCCAAGCATGTTCAGCACCACTTTCCACTCGGCCTGTACGAACGGCGTGTCAGCTCAAGGGCTCCAAAGAGCGAAAAACCTTTGGATGAACCACTTTTTGGCACATGTTTTTTTCTTGATGAACTTGCACTTTCTATTGAAATAAGATGAACTCATGTCAGTATCAAAAAGAAAGCAGTAGAATAACATGTACTGAAAAGCAGGAGGGCAAAGAATGCCTAGCTACAAATGCCATTCTGATAGTTGAAACAATGCCTCCATGCATTGGCTTGGGTCAGTCAAAGCGTCCAAAGAGTTGCACCTACACAAATCATGCATCTCTCTCTTCTCTCTCTCTCTCTCTCTCTCTATCTCTCTCTCTCTCTCTCCATCACTTTCCGGTCTGGCATCTGCTGACTGATTTTTGTAATGCAAACCGCGCGTGTTTGCAATCTTGTTTGCAAGCCCCGCAATTTCAAGGGGAATGTATCCAAGTGTGATGCACTGGTAAACATAGTCAGCCTTTATAAGTTTAAGGGACAAATATCTTCGATCTGAGAGTCCCAATATGTCCCAACCATCAGCCCTTGGATCGCTCGGCTATTCTTTGCTCTCAGCCGCCAGGATCGAGTTGGTTTCAAAAGGCAACAGACCTGGACCTGGATTCCAGCCGAGTCCAGCCATTTCGAGTTTTCTCAAGTCATTTACACCGTTTTACACCAACAAGTTGCAATGAGTGAATCACTGATCATGGCTGAGCTATGCTGAGCTTAAGATGCATAAGGCATATGAAAGAATGACGTGACATGAATGACATAGTCACGTGACATTGGTGGTCGCCCGGGATCTTCAGTCTTGACATTTCTTGAGCCATACCCATTCCATGTCATTTCTGGGCAACTGCGAGAGGAGCTGCTGCACTGTTGGAACACCGTCTTGGCAGCGTCAGGCCATGGTGGTTCTTCTAGTAGCAGCCGAGCGGTCAACACAACGAGCTCCGCTCCTAGCAGGACAGCGAGGCTCCAAAATCTCATACCCTGCAAACTTACGTAAACTTACAAATGTAAGTACGACATTATAAATAAATAAATAAACAAAATAAATAAAACAATAAATAAATAAATAAATAAAAATAAATAATATATATATGTGTGTGTATGTATCTTATGTGCCTCCATCATATATACATGTTTTGGTTGGTACACATGTGTATTTACACATGTAGAATGTAGATGAGTTGGTATGTGCATATATATATATATATCATATACTCTGGCCGCACTGTAAAGGTCTTACACCAACTTCTGCCAATCTTGCTGCTGGTATTCTTCAATTTTCCAATAAGATCAAGCGCCCCTTGGAGAATCATCCCAGTTAGCAGCTGATTAATAATCCTGGTTAGCAAGTCCCCCATTGGTGAAGTTATTTGTGGAGAGCACCCCATCTGTGGTAAGCCCAGCTTCATAAACAATCCCCAAATCATCACCATCTGTAAGGCTCCTATAAACAATCCTCCAATGGTATGTTTATTATTGGGTTTTCCACATTGATTGGGATGATTGGGATTATTTTGGATCATCAATTGGGATGATTAGCGGGGTTCCCGTATCGTTGGATTGTTGGCTTTCCCACATTCTCCCATTATAACCCATTACAGTGTAATGTGTTTCTTTAATTACCCCATTATAATCCCATCCGCCCACTATTTTACATTATTGGAGATGGTTTTAGGACCCATCTGTAGTGGTTTACGATCAAATACCGTTACGTTTCCCAAGCAACAGCCTCACGGCTCTCAGCGATGCTCTCGGCGATGCTCTCAGCGATGCTCTCAGCGATGCTCTCAGCGATGCCACATGCGTTGAAAGGCGCAGTACGCCGACGCTTGGAGGTGTCCGTACTCGGCATAGGACATTCTGGCGGGGTCGTAGGCACTCAGACACAACTCCTGCAAGGTCAAGTCTGGTTGAGGTCTAGAAGTTATTTTAAAAATCTGGTTCAGATGTGATGTAAATACGCTGGATTCACAGGTAATTTTGGAAGTGATTTTTGGAAATGATATCTGGGATGAATTTGGACTTGGACTAATAGGAAATACGCAGTATATTATATAAACAGTAAAATATCCTCAGAAAGGGGTAAAACAATCCCCAGTTGGTAGTTGAGCAGTTTGATTGCCACATCGAAGACCATGATAGAGGCCAGGCATGGATATGATTTAGAATTAATTTTATGTATATATTATAAAGAAAACATATTTAATCATATTTATATGATATACAGTATATATATATATTTAAACAAAATCAAATGATTAATTCAAATACAAGCTTGTGAAGCAATGCATATATGACTGCCTTTTCATGCGGAGGCAATTGCTTACAACTTAAGTACTTCACTCAATGTAGTTGACTATTTGCGAGATTCACAGTGGGTATCTTAGTTCCCTTTGTGACTCCACATGCTGCCTGTCCGAAGTGCCAAGACAAGACTCCAAGTATCCAAACTGATGGATCTATGGTAGATCATCTGAGGTAGCCCCAGAGCCTGCAAACATGCGGAACATTATGGAACAATCCTTCATCATTGGAACGCCAAAGAATTTGCCCATCTGCCCATCTCATCGGCATCCTCGTGTGGGCCATAGGAGGGATCAGCTAGCTCTGAAATGAACGCCACAGCCTCAGCGGGAGGACAGTTGCTGCAATGTCCGATTGGAAAAATAGAGGGGCTGGTATCTGGTCTGGTATACAATTTACATAATTTATCATCACTTACCCCTGGTTGTAAATGGGGATTAACATGGATTCATCCCTTTATGAATTAACATGAATTAACCAACCAGTAGGACCGTAGGAAAGGGGACATCACCAAGACCGAGCCACCACTGCGAGAAAAATGCTGAATCCCACCACGAAGAAGGCGGCCCAGCCAAGTTTTTCGCCGCTCGACATATCATCTTCCGCCATAGTTCCAGCAACGTGGTGCTGCTTAAAGCTTATATGTGTATCTTATGCTATGACTTGATGTAGAAAATTCGGGAACCTCACTGATTTCGCGGCAATTTTCTGGTTGGACTCATGCCCCAACCGCAAATCAAGATATTTTCCATTCATCGCATCCATTATCCTGGCATTTATTTGCATGCAAAGTAAGTGACCCCTGGGGCAAAGGTACGCGAGCAACAGGGTTGGAGTTCTCTGTCTGTTCTGGTAACTTCAGAAGAAGGTACTGTAATACGGCAACGGAATGTTCATATATGTTCAGTGAGTCATCTTCACCGATATATATATATAGGGATTTTCTGTTGGCACCCTGGAAATCTATCAGGCAATAACCACACAGAATGTTGAACCACATGAATCGGATATACACTTACCCCAGCAAAAATGTGTCATTAAGATTCGTTATAACCATATATATATTAGAACTAGAACTAATTGGGTTGCACCATCCTGTACCATCAAGTATGTAGAATCTCAGATGGCATCTCGGAGGGTTTGCCCTAAAACAGCCTGGGTTCACAGGTCATGGGAAACACGTTGAAACAAACGTCTGGAAAACCTTGTTGCAAATGCAGCTATCTATAATGATTTGGGCAACACAAATATGATACGAAAAGGTAAAAAAAAAACATTGCATGAGCAATCATCAGATCACACACAGGAAACGACTGGAGTCTAGCAGTTTACCCAAATCTGGGACAAGGCCATAAGAATGCCAGAAACTTCAGAGAAACAGGGTAGGCTTTAAGGGACCATTGGACCATAGTCTCGAAGTTTTTGTCCACCGTTCCGCACAAGTTCCATGGCCTCGTCAAACGCATTTGTTTTTGCTGCGCCGTGATTCTGTTGGTCACGCTCAACATACCGCCAATTCTTCAAATGTCTCTCAAGGCCATAGTCAATTCCATAATGGGGCTGACTATTTCGTCTGTGGGCCGTCGTAAAATGTTGGCCTACAAATGTGTTCGGTCAGGGCCCATCGCGCTGTCATTCTGGGGATCATGTCTGCACCACTACTGAAGATAACTGACGTCATTTGCGGAAGTTAAACACTAAACCTTTGTAAACAGTTCGATTCAAATGACCCTCCCAAATGTGCAAGCGTGTGGTATGTTATTAATTTGGATATTTTGGAACATGAACACAGCATATATATATATACATATCTATATACAATTAAAAATTAAATAAATATGTAAATATATATATATGTATAAATTAAATATTATAAAATTAGTGGTTCCCTCCTAAGGGGCGCATCCACTTGCTTCTTCTTCTTCTTCTTCTTCTTCATAAGCATCTTGACATGTTGGAACCACCCTGCATTTCTGCTCTCATAGCCTTTTCCAGCGCACTGCCACCTGATGGCGAGGCTCTCTAAGCCGCAACCAGTGCAATTTTCAACATGGAAAAATATGGACAATATTGTGACTGTAATATTAAATATGGATATTACTATAATGTATGCAAAATAAACATATTGTATATATAATCTATTCCTCATGCTTATGTATATATGTAAATCCCAGAAACATATTGGGTTGTGTTGAAGAAGTGATGCGTGACCCGTCCATGTACACCAAAGATCGCGAGAAATAACAGTCACAGCTTCAACTGGGGCGGATCACCCAAGGTAAAAATGGGAAAGTGCTGAAACCACCACCCACTTGCAGAGAACATACATATATCTATGTATATGAGAAAACTATAATGATTCACTATATAACCTGAAATACGGCTTATATTGGGACAATTCCCCTTGTTAACCATTCCAGTGAGGTCGCAGTAAGATCGCTACAATTTATCCAGATGTATATATATATACACATAAGCACATATATATATAAATATGTATGAATACAAAGTACATATAATCATATTTTAAAGTACAGGAAATCTCAACATGTCTTGATCAACGCTCGGCAGGCTTATAGCTTCAAGTTGCTCATGTGTCCATTTTGTTACCTGCGTTTGTTGAAACGCCTTAAATGGATCAGTCTCCATAAGCCACTTGAAACGCCTCGAGTGTGTCAAGTTTGGCGTTCCTATCCCATTATCCCAATTGTACAGCGCAACAAATCAATATCAGTAATTACCAAAAATCATCCAAAATAGGTTCTTATGAATCAATGGGAAAACCAATGATTTGGGGTAGACTTCCATTTCATTGGGCACTCTCTGGTAGTCAAACATTGATGGCACGCCTCAGACTCCCCCAGTCGCCAGTTCAAGGTATCTGTAGCTGATTCTCTGAGTGAACATGACAACATCCATCTGAATCTTCGAATGGCAGCCCAATCTCCTTGGTGGTTCTGCAGGTTATGAGTTATAAATCTTATATAGGCTATATTGTCCCTATTGTTTTGGCAAAAGTACACAATTTATTACCACCAGCTGCCATGTTTGAGTACCAAACATGGAACCCTCCGGTCGTGGCAAGGGGACGAACTCATAATATATGGGATTTTATGGGTGAATGTTGCCATCATGGCGGTTGTTTCTGGGTTTTCTGGTAATTAGCTTCCAACCATAAAATGAATATGCCCACGCTGCCCATGTTTATTCCTTCAGGTTTGCCGCGCGCCTCAATCATCCTCATGGTCTTCTGATCGCGCCCGCTCACCCGTGCGAATCTGCTTGGCGCGTTCGTCGTCCGACTGATCTTTCTTGGCCGCCTGAGGGGGTGAGGTAAGCGTCTGGATGACCAAATCCCAACAGTCAAGGACACACATGACCATGACCATGGCGACCTAAATGAGGTAAGCGTCAATGTGAGCCGTGTTCTAAATGTCTTACATCCTGGCACCCGAAATGTTTACGCCATTGTTTACGTCTTGCTTACGCGCGCACAGGTTTGCTTACGCGGATATTTTGTCTTACGCGGAGCTTACGCTCGCTTACGCGCACCACAGCTTTGCTCACGCCACACCCTGACAAGGGGCCCCTTGCTTAACATGAACACAAGGGTTTAGAACGTGGCTCATGAGAACCCTTATTCTGGTTTGTTGTTGCTTTCTCGGGCACCCTCAAACATGTACTGTAAAAATGACAATAGTCAACTCTCAATGACTAAGACTCCAGTAGTTTCATCCGGCCATCTGCATTTCTATTGGATGTTCCAGTGTGCCCCTGGTTGAGACCCACACTTGCTGATTGAAATGATGGTTACCTCACCTCGTTCTTCTGATCGTTTCATGTTTTGACTGCGTTTCATTCATATCCCCATTTGTGGCTGGACCATCTACTCGTTCAACCCTAAAGATTCTTCGCGGATGATTCAACTATATAAATATGCAACATGGCCAATCTCCCTATTTTTCAATACTCAACATCCCCATGGTTTTCCAATCTCCAGTATCTTCGCGTTTGGATGCTGGTGAATTCCCAACTCTGATCGATGATTTCTTTCAAACCACGTTGAACCCACATTTGTTTCTGGTGAACACCTGGTGAAATCTTGAATGCTTGCCGATCAAATATCCTCTGGCAGTATGACACGGCCATAGAACTTCACCATGAAAGTAGATGAATTGGAACAAATTGGGAAAACCCGGTAGTTCACTGCAGATTTTCTCTCGAACCAATCCATTGATCTGGGTAAATCATATTTGTTCATATTTCACTATCACCAGCCGTTTGGAAAATTCCCTTTACTAGTACTACCCCCTGGTAAACTAACATAACTATTGAACATCACCATTTTTAATGGGAAAATCCACTATAAATGGGGTATTTTCAATAGCTATGTTAAATTACCAAAGGGTAACCATTATTAAAGGCTTCGGTCGCTCCCTGCCTCCGCTGCCTCCGCTGCCTCTGGCTCAGGCTTCTCCGTGGCGCCAGCATCAGCATCTTCGGTCTTGGTGGTGTCGGTGCTCCTGAGAAGCAACGGATGATGGGCTTAACACATGGTAAAACCATGGGAATATTGGGAACACATGGAATAATATGATGGGAGTAAATGGAATATATATATATACTTGAGGCCGGGGGTGGATGACGAAAGCTAGCGGGGTAGGAGAAAGAAGGAAGGGAAGAGGTGAGTTGCGGAGGGACTGTCATCATCGTGACGCGGCATTGTTCGTCCCAACGAGGATGCAACAATGATATATGATATATGATATATAATAATGATATATATGGGGGAGGGGCAGGGGGGGGGCCCTTTCGCGTGAAAAATCACGTGATGTCCTTGGGGGAGCCCCGGAATACTTGCTAAAGCAAGAAGACTCTAGCGAGCTGACGCTAGCTTTCGTGATAATGCCAATAATTGCCAATAATGATAAAATGTAATTGAATGATGATGATGATGATGACGATGATGATGACGATGACGATGACGATGATGACGATGATGATGATGATGATGATGAGGATGAGGATGATGATGTTGATGATGATGATGAATGATGAATGATGAATGATGAATGATGAATGATGAATGATGAATGATGGATGAATGATGAATGATGAATGATGAATGATGATGGTGATGGTGATGATGATGATGATGACGATGACGATGACGATGATGATGATGCTGCTGATGATGATGATGATGATGAGGATGAGACATCAACCCCATGATATCATCTACAGAAAGGGAACATGTTGTAGGAAACATTCAACATCATTCAACAGTTGATGGTTAAAAACTTCGGGTTTACTCTAAATGTTCCCTCTTCAACCATTTTCTTCAAATCATTAATTGGGGATCATCTTGGTTGGAATCTGGCAAGTTTTCCATGAGGGGGGTACCACAATAAATGGAGGAACCCTCTCTGCATTTGCAATAACTAACCAAATTGAAACAAGGTAAGACCAACGTTCGACGCGTGCAAACATAATCAAAATAGTGATTCGTGGTCTCAACCTTTCTGAACAAATATCAATCAACTCAGATCATCCAATTGAAACATGCTGAAATCAACTCGAATAGGCAACATGATATGATTCTGTTTGGTTTGGGCCCCCCCAAACATTAGAACAGAGCCAGCTTGCCACCCTCGGTCAGCAAAGAGTCCAGTTGATGTGGCACACCTTGTCAGATTTCTTCACCGACGTCCTGGGCGCTCGTTCAAGACGGAACGGGATCCAAGACGGCACCATGGCTTCAAAAAGGTTGCTGATTTTTTCGGCCAATTTCGGTTCAAAACAATCCATTTCGGGATGACTAGCGTTTACAAAAAACAGCAAGGCAAGGTTGTTGTAATTTGCCACAGAGCATTTGATATGGATTGAAACCGATCTTGGCATTCAGGACTCCATCAAGTCAATCAACTGATCCCTTCGCACTTCTATGAAATACACCCTTGAAACATCTTGAAACCATCCTTTGCCATTGGTTCTCCTTATTTTCGTCCCATCCTGGGGGTCCTTTTTCCATTAGACCCAAGGGATGAATTGGCCAAAATGGATGTGTCCGAAAATCTGGCATCCCCCTAAAGTGGTGATGTTTATTCATATGATTGTTCAAATATTCCCCTCTAGATATAACTACCCCTAGGTCGGGTGGCGCCAATCCGTAAGGATGTTCCTTATAAATTGACAATCCCACATACTTTACATATTATAAACACCCGACCAGAATAATTGCATTTCGAGATTTTTTTTGGAATAAGCATTTTATAACATGTATAGACCGATCACCGGACCATGTTGTAAGAAACAGACACAGCAACAACAAGTTTTCCAGCTATGTTTTGTTTTCTCAGTTATTGCTGGTAATACCACAATTTTCAAAAGAAACAGACACACATAAACAAACAGTGTACCTTATAAAATCATAAATACGTACAAATGAAAATGATGTTTTGCACACATGCAGCAGGTAGCTTCATAAATCCCATAAAATTGCAAATGGATTGTTCTTCATTGAGTGTAAGTATCCTGCTTTTTTTTTGAAAAAATAGAGGTCACAGCTTAAATGAGAAAGCCTGTTATAAAATGGTAGATCTACTACCTGCAACATTTTGGGTTTTTATGAAATGCCAAATTCAGGTCATTTTTGCTCCTAGAACCTGGGGGCGGCCTCCCTCATCTATGACAATCATGTGCCATGGTGAGAATCCATTTTATAATTGCATAATACTACATATAAATACTATATATATATACATCGATATGCATCTGAATACTGTTACTGGTATATATAAGACTATAAACAACTACATGCTTGGCAAACATCGTGTTTTCCTCTCGCAATTTATTTACATAGGTTGTTGTTTCAAACGAATTGAGGTTCCCAATGAATTTTGACTTGTTATGGATTTTGATCAAATTAGATATGTGATGATATGTGCGTATATACTATTTTATGATCGAAGGAAGTTTAGAAGTCAAACTTCCGACAATATGGACAGATGAAAAGCAGAGCAGGGAAGAGGCAGAGAGAAGAGAAAGATTAGAAGAGAGAAGATCAGAAGAGAAAGAGTCAG
>Ga0126342_10016689_pt1 | contig 12773 bp, 11 predicted proteins | sample Cyp1metagenome_FD_92528 | JGI IMG/M metagenome (GOLD analysis project Ga0126342, IMG submission 92528) | Coral microbial communities from Lord Howe Island, Old Settlement Bay, Australia - Cyphastrea 1 metagenome | ecosystem: Host-associated > Invertebrates > Cnidaria > Coral ...
CAACCTGTGAAGAAAAGACCCCGCGGGTGGCCATTTTCAAGACCATCTCGGGCAAAATTTATAAATCACGCCATACCTATATCCCCGAACAAAAAGGTAGTTTTTTTTTTTTTTTTCTCGTTGGATCATTGATATATTCTTTGGGATGTTACATGCCCAACATGAAAGTTACGTACCCAACAATAAAGTGGCGTGGCTTATGACCGGCTCTACCACACCACATCCCTCGCAACAACGGCCAGCCGCGCTGCGGTGCCATTGTTGCCGCATCGGCCGCTGCCAGGGGCTCTTGACGGGCAGAGCCTTGGACCTGGAATCCGTCTAGGGACCCAGGCAGACTATCAATGATACCTAGCAATGTCAGGCACTCATGCGCATGGAGAATATGGAGAGCAGTGTACAGCAAATACGCGACAAGAGACCTGATAACATCTGATGACCAGCCAACCAAACCTCATCAGGACAGCACCGCTCGAAGGTGTAGCGCCCATCCTCAGGCTGGATTTTCTCCAATCTGACAAAGGGAGATCAACTGGATAGAGGCAGGCAACTTCAAAACAGCCATCAAGTCGGAGCAGCGTTCCGATACAACTTCTCCGAATGACTGGACACTCAAATCTCAAGCACTGCTCACATCGGACACCAACATCAAATGACGTCGAGCACCCGGCCCAGCAGGTTGGATTCCCTTGAGGCCTGAGAGCTTTCGAAATCCACCGCCAAAGGCTTCAAAGCTTCTCTGAGCTTCTCTTGAGGCATGAAAAAATGCGCACGCAAGAAATGGATCCATTCATCGTTCATCTTCAAAAAGAAGAACTTTCAGACTTCAGACTGAAAGCGATCTCAAAATCTCAAAAGTTTTTTGATCTACGAATCTAGGCCACCTTGGCACACCGCCGTGCTACGTTCAAAGCCGTCGTAGCGAACCTTTCCACTCCCAGCTGAGTGCCCCCACCCGTGCAGCTGCAAGTTGCAGCAGTCCTGAGCCATCGCTCCCCACTCAGAGCCTGGCTTCTCCAGCAAGACCTTTTTTGGAACCGCACTGAAACAGAGGATGTCCCCAACCCAACCCTGATGGCACCTTGGGGGAAGCATTCGCCCCAGCCCAGGCGTTGAGCCTCTTCGGGATCCTCTCCAAGACCTGGGTGTCGCGGGTTGATGGCTGACCCGTCAACTGGATTCAACATGATTCAACTGGATCTACTGCACACTGCGTTGCGGAATCTTTGATGGGTGCGTTCCTCAAATCTTTTGGCCAAAAAGCCAGCCACTTTGTTTGCACGAAACACCGGCCCGCACCCGCTGGGTCTACCACTTTGTGGTTCCAACGAACAAGGACTATGCACACTTGCCCAGAGAGGGTCAGCAGTTAGACTCCAAAGTCATATATATGAAGTCTGTCGGCGTTGCAACTTCAGTGTTTTGGAGTCCCCCACCCGTCATTAACACGTCTCTTTAAAATTACCTGTTCTGCGGAGTGTCAAATGACTGAGTTGTGCCTGGAAAGATCCTGTGAAGGTCACTCATGCAGTGGCAGCACACATGTGACACCCTCACCCCAGCTTCTGTTTCAGAACTGAGATTGGTCAGGGACCTCATCTAAACATCGTGTTCTAATTTTGCACATCTACTCTCGCAAGTACTCCCGCTGCCGATCCATCAAATCTTGAAAGGCCAGCTTGAAGGCATCGCAGCCCTCATTCCTCAGTCCGCAGCTGAAGTTCTTTAGAAACATCCTGCCTCTGGAGAACCTATTTTGAGCCCCTCTCCTATCAGCGAGCCAGGCATTTTTGCGCAAGAATGTTGAATCATCAACACCTCAGACTCATATTTAATAATTATAATAGCAAAGCAAATCTGACAGCCAACCGCTGATCTTCCAAGCAGTTGCTGTGCGGCCCAGGCATCTTATCCGGATGCAGCTTCCTCTGCAACTCCCGGAAGATCTTCCGGCGCATCGCCAGGGGCTGCTGTCGACTCTTCGCCATGCTGTCCTGCAGCTCGGAAAAAGAGACAAACGTTTTTTACAAATTGAACGGCAAATCGGCTCAATGTATGCAGAAAGATAGAAACATAGAAAGATCGATATATATATATATGATATAGATGCTATTTATATAAATGTATTTAACTTCAAGCTACCAAAAGTAAAACATAACAGGATGCTGAAGGATCCAAGTTGTCCCAGTCAGAAGCCATCTTTTCTTCGGCACTCCTCCACCTGTCGGACTAGGAGCTCCCTTTGCCTCAGCCAACAGAAGATCCACGCAACCCTGCTCAAAGCAAGTAAGAGACACCCAAAGTGTCAAGAACAAAAGTCCTTCATGAACAAAGTCCTGTATGTAAACGGTAAGAGGAGGGGTTGAACATGAACATATACATATACATATATATATAATTATATATATAATGCAAATAGTTGAGGTGTATAGTATCTAATGCATATATAGTAATATAGCACACCGCCGCACCAAGGCACTCCATGGTCTCACCTGCCAATGGCTTCGCGATGTCCACGTCCATGTCGACCATCTCCGCCTCGCGCCGCATCTCCCGGTTTTCGCGGCTCAGGAGCCTGGAGTAGACATCTGAGAAGTGACACAAAAAATAGCAGAATAAATAGAATAAATGGATAAAAAGGAAGAAACGTGCTAATACATGAGAATGCGTTGAAATTTGGGGCGAGCCTGCAAAAAGCAGCGAAGACATTGCGTTTTTCTGATGGAACCATGAAATCAAGTCCAATGTGCTGCGATTCAGGGCCGGGAGATGCACAGCACCCAGAAAATGACCAAGAAACATGGCCCAAATTCTTATGAAATCCCAGGATCTTCAATTTTTGCTGATCCCTGGTTGTCCAAACACGACCCCTCTTCTTCCTTATCTAGCCCCCGCTGGCCCCAAGCGATTTGAACTTTAGAATTTGTTGTAAACCATTAATTAAAATTCCATTGAAATCAAGTTTAACTACTTGTGGGCGCATTTGAACATGTGGTCTTCTCCCAAGTTCTCGCAAATCTAAGAGATTAAATGATTGATCTTGATTAACCTGCAAATTGTGGGTGGTTTTCCCCTCATTCTCAGACTAAATTCTGCTCAGCGAATCAACTCCCATCAGCACCTCCAAATCCGCCTTGCTAAGGAGCCCAAGAGGGAGCCATGCACTTGGCCACTGGACATGGGGGCAGCGGCCTCGGTGGGAAAGGCCCACACCGATGTTGGAAAAACTATGGGGATCTGTCAGTCATAATGGTTACTTTTTTTGAGAGATTTTGTTGAGAATACCTTGGGGATTTTGTTGTTGAACATAAGGGAACGTCAATCAAAATGGTGATTGATGAACAAATTTGGTGGTTAATCAACCTGAAGGGGTGGCTCTGACCAAACCGATAAGCAACAAAGGCGTACAGGTGTACCGAAGGTGGAACAGAACCAATCAAAAGGATTCAGACATATTCATATCAAGTAGGTTTCACATGGTTTCACAACCAAAAACTCGGTTACAACCGACCTGCGGTGGTGGTGATAACAATTTTGGGAGCCCGCCACGCCTCGTGAGACCAAAATTAGGGTCCCAAACCATCCCAAACCACAAAAATGCGACTCCTCTTTAAATTTGGGTGTCCAGCATTGAAAAACATTGAAAAACCACAGAGTCTGCGGGCAGGAGGGCTAGGTTTCATGATCTTTTGCCCGAACATCATTCGAAGCCTCTAGCCAATTTGAACTTGGTAACCTCCGTGCAATTTGCATTTCTTACCAAGTTGTGGGGAAATCGAAAATGTTGGAGTCTTGAAATTTGAGACGCCCAAATCGGATTGCCAAGCAAGAATCCTTCCCTGCCTCTGGGGCCACTCGGCTCTCACGCCGCTGCTGTCGCCTCTCCTTGCTAGAGGAGGTTATCGTGGACTGATTGCCCGTGCGCCCCCAAGGTCCCCCCCCACCAAGAAAAACTAGCTACTGCTGTGCCTAGTATCATGGCTTCCCCACTATAAAGCTAGCCGAGATCTGGTGACCAGGACCAGCAACAATTTCCAGGATGTTCCCAGCACCCTCCGTCCCTTCGTTGCAAAGCGTCTTCTTTCAGTTTTTGCCGCTGCTGCTGCAACCGGATCTTTTCAGCCTGCTCTTCCTGCCAAACCACCCGTCGCATGCGCTTCCCGGTAGCCTCACTTCATTCTTTGGGTGTGATACCATGGACCCACAAATCTGGTCGCTTTTTGTACTATAGCACTCCTTTAAAAAAAATACAAAGTAAAGGTAGAATCCTAATAATTAATTAGTGATAAATCACTTACCTTTTTTGTGAGTAAGTATAAACCATCCATTTTGGGGGATGGTACAATTTTGACCCAGACCCAATCATCGCAATTGAGGGCTGCCAGCCTTCTCCATCTGCAAGTCGTTCTGCCTTTGGAACTCCTGAGGCCAGGGCAAAAAGATGGCAGGTGACCCAAACACTTTGGTAACATTGGTGTCATGCGCAACCAACCCTCCACAACTGGGAACAAGAAATTTAGAGCTTGGAAAGGCGTCCTCCAAAATCTCCTGCTGTCTTTTCTGAGAGAAGGGCACTGTCCTGAGCCAAAGTCATCCCAGTGCCCAGGCACCAGTGAGACCTTTTGGAAAGAACGAACCTTTGTCCGACTTTGTCCCTTGGGGGAATTGGCCAAGTTTGGGGCTCGAAGGTGAAGCGTGACAACCAAGCCGCAAAGCATTCAGTTGCATAAAAGCATACACACACACATACACACACATGCCGCCGAGTGAGACATTGCTGGTGACCAGCCAGAATCATTGCGAGCATCTGCCGCGGTTGTCGCGCACCGGTCCCCATCGAAGTTGTCTCGTACTCAGGCTCATTGCGCTGGTACCTTCAGCTTGTGACCAAGCGCATTGGCGAAATTCCTTCATTGGCGAAATACTTTCATAATATGCGGTACATTATAATCCAATACCTTCGGAACCTGTCGCCTGGCTTTTCGGCCTCCCACCCAACTCTCAAAACGTCCTACGAAGACAAATAGATGGTAACCGCATGTTCATCCCCCAAACTATGATAATTATAGGTTTTGATCATTTTCGATCCATAGCCACATGAGGAGCCATCCAGGCTATCCAGCTTCCCAAGCGGGTGCCTTTCCAACTTCGCCTGCATCTCTTTCAGCCGATCCTTCTCCCGCGCCCGTTGCAGCTGCTCCTGGCGACGATCCTCGCGCATCTGCAGGTGCGCGGAACGAGGAGACCTCGACATCTCCATGTCCTTGGTGGGCCCTGGTGGGCTGCGAATGACATGGTGACTAGATGTGACTAGGGTCTATATTAATATAAGTAGCACAAAAAAACATCCTGCTCCGCGGGAGGAACTAGTTGCTAGAGATGAATGCGTCTTAAGTTTTGGATTTGATTGTATGGGAACGGACTAGGCAGGAAGAAATGCACCCGCGCGGTGTCGGAAGAAATTGCGGGTGCATATGCCCCTTGTCCAAACAATGCCAAACCCCGAAGGCTACCAAGATTCCACCAGTGAATGCCACTCAGCATCCACCAGCTCATCCTCCGTGGGGCATGAATGTGCCCGCACCGGTCGCACGCGAATGAAGCGCATATCATCGTTGTTCGAAGCGTCGAGCCGAGCGTCCTGCAGGCTGTGGGAGGTGAGAGAAAGGTAGCCTTGGAAAGCCTGAAGACAATTCGGGTGCAGTGTCCCAGAAGCCAGGGACCGGGTAGCCTTTTGCATGAGATCCACCTTAGTCATCAGCCTATGATGGGCAAAGTGTACTAACCACCACCCAAAGCCGAGCTGTCCTTCTCAGTCAAAGGTGCACGACCAAAAGCAGACCTTGCCACAAGAGCCGCTGAACGTTACCATCCAACTTTGGGGTGCATCCAAGTTGGCAAGTGGTGGTTAACCCAAATATAGCTGAGCTACAGGCTATATCTCATATGTAACATATGTAGTACGCATAGATAGATATGTATATATATATACTGTATATGATCAATCTATACACACATTCAACTCCACATAACTGGCTTTGACTGGGTTATCATATCTCTCTCTCCGTCGCCATATATACTTACCAGGGATTTGCCCACGTGGCAACTGTGATGCTCCATGAAGTGTTTGGGGTCCATCTTGAGTCCTGGCCATGGAGGAAAAAAACCGATTCGACCAGGGACACTTTCGGCAGTATATGCGGAAGCGAAGGAAGCTCCACAGTTGAGCTGGGAAGGTTGCCTAAGAGAAAGGCCATAGCTGCAAGGAGAAAGTCAGGGAAAATCTCCAAAGCCAAATCTAAATATCCTCAAGGAATGGGCCAAAGTTCTGCTCATACAATATTTGGGGTAGTTCATGATGGCTCATTGAAACTAGTCACAATCTACTCGGCATGGAGAATCTCGCAATGCTTGCGCGACAACTGAAATCCTCAAGGAATATCTAATATGTCCAAACAAGATTGCACCAAGAGTCCGGTTCGTTGGTTCAGGATGGCTCAGGTTTGTTACTTTGGGATTTTTGGAACCAACAACAGGAAATAGAGAAAATGCACAGCGTTTCAACTTCGATTGATCACGTAATGAGATCAATATGAGATCACTCGACGTTGAACCTCTCCAGTCGTGACTCATTCCGATTGGCATCCGCGCCTCACAGGTGCCAATCGTAGCAGGACTGGCAATGGATAGTGACTGATAGTGGGGAATCACTTACCCTCTGGTAAACTAACATAACTATGGAAAATCACCATTTTTAATGGGAAAATTCACTATGTCTATGGCCATTTTTAATAGCTACGTTAAATTACCAGAGGGTAGGAAATCTTCGGAAACCCCCTGCCTCATCCAAGGCGAAGCGACTTGCCACCGTCTCATAGGCGGAAGCTGGGCCAGAAAATTCTGGGTTTTTTTTTTGTGGTTTCTACACTTTCCTCGCATTCCTGCAAGCTTCAAAATATAGAACCGTTGCTGCCATTGAAAGTCCGCTTTTGATGCCTGGTGTCATGCAACCACCATTCCTCATCATGGCAGTTTGTTGAATGGGCTTGTCAATGCCTGACTCGAGGCCTTGGGCCTGTTTGCGGCACATCTGAATATGCAGTGACGTTTTGGATGGGCCGCTAGACATTCAAACCAACATGAAAACCCAAATCTCAGATTTCAATACAGTTCATCGGTTTTGAATAGGAAAATCATCTTCCAGACTCCAGACTTTAATTTTAGGGCATCCATGTTAGTTCGTGAGGTGTGTCTTCAGCTTGGGCTCAATTGGGGAGTGAAAAAGGCTGCCACATGGCGGGAGCAACAGCCATTGCGCTCCTTGGGCAGCCTGGCGAGGTGCTTCACTCACAAAAATCACAAAATTATATAATCATATAAATATATATATATATATAAGTATATAATATTATGTAGAATCTTGAGATTGGAGCCGGTGAAATATTAAATCTCAAAATATGTTTAATTTCATTTATTAGTTGAAGAAAAACCAGGAGCAGCCATGGAATTATGCCATAGTTTCCCGTGAGATCTGCCCACCCAGTGACGTGCTCGACCGATTTTCTGGCATCGACAGAGCTGTAGGAACTCTCTACTCTACTGATTTTTTCAGCAGCACCCGAGAAAGAGGATGAATTATCGACTGTGCGCACCATCCAAGATAGTTTCAGTAGTGGACTCTCAAATGCAGTTCCAACTCTTAGATTGACTTTTTCTTATTCCCAGCTTCTCATTTTGTTCACTGCTACATTGCTTTGGGATGCTGGCCCATCAGCCTTACAACATCTGACCTCCTGGCAGGCATGTGCTTCTTACCACATCCGCAGAGGGTTTGGCGGCAGTCACCACTTGACGACTGAGTCGTAGGTGCTATGCGGGGTTTCCCCCTGATTTCGTTTTCCAAGTAGCACTGTGAGTTCATCGAACATGCTAACCACACGCTTGAAATCTGAGATGCAACCGAACAATCACCATACGATCACCATATCCAACAGCAAAATCATCCTAGGAATTTCTGTTGAAAGTTCAAAAAAATCATCAGGTGTCACCTGGTGTCACTGCTCCGACGATCGGCCACTTCAAGAGGCTACTGGGAGAACCAACTTGCTCCCATACCATTTGCCTAGGGGATCCAACAGCTGGCGCGCAGGTTGAGACTGGTTGAGACTGGTTGAGACTGGTTGAGACTGGCTGAGTGGTCCAAGAGAATGGATTCTGGAGCACATGTTCTTGCAGAAGACAGATATTTTTAGGATTTTTGAGGCTTCTTCTGGGTAAGAGTTGGAACGGTAGATGCTAGCAACAAATACATCTGATAGGAGAGGAGTACACGAAGTCATCTCGTATGTGGTTGCATGTGACAGACACTGCAGAAAAGATCGGAAAAGCACAATCTTAACTTCGTTCAAACCCGCTGGACACCTCCCCCACGCCAGTCATGTCCCAGCTGCTCTTCGCATAGTAGTAGAAGAAATCCTCGGCGGTGCAACCGAAATCACAACCGCTAAGACAGGAGGAACATCAGCCGCATCCAAAGGCTTCCCCTAAGAGACCTGGTTGCAGCGAAGGCTCGCAATACAGGCCAGTTTGCACCAAACCACCAATCCAACCCACCACGTTCACATAGTCCTGGCAGGCTGGAACTCATCACATACACTCCAAGACAACCCAGCTGTTTTTGTGCCCAAGCCTCGGCAAAGTACCGGTAGATCCAATTCAAGATATAGAAAGCACCTCGGAAAATTTTGCCAACACTTCCAACAGTTTGTCCCACAGCTAGGCATCAAACGATTGATAACAAACAGTGGACACGATGGGCCTCCCCAAGCCCAAAGAAATTCTTACGGAGCGCACTCGCTTTGGCAATCATTTTCATCATTTTAGGGATGGCGAATGATAGACGTGCCATGACCCAAATGCCCGCAACCAAGACACGATAGGCCCCCATGCAGCCGACAAAATCGGAGGTCAGATTCCTTGGCTCCAAACCAGGCAGTCCCTTATCGAACATTGGCAGCTTGGCATTTAACGATTTGTGAGTCGCTGTATTTTCAATGATTCTTGAATCGACCCTCCTCTTGTGCTGGATAATTCTATATACACAGTTTTTCCATGCTTTTCCAGGATCCATGGGATGTTCGCCAACCCTTTCGCAATGAAGGCGTTCAACCCACCGGACATTGCGGCTGTCCCCTTCTGGTCACGCCAGGCTTCTCCACTTCTCGGATCTGCTGTAGAAGCACCAGCTGGGGGATTATGGCCACACCTGAGACTTGTGCCACCTCCTCCTAAACCATGGTGGATGTATGGGATTAAACCACATATGACTGGGACGTTTTGGGACTAATTGGTGTTTTTGATATTAGGAGGATTACTTGGATATATTTGGCAGTGGCGTGTTGAAAAATCATGGAAAATCTACTGCACAAACTCCGGCCCCCAGATCACTCAAACATCTCAAACACCCACTGATCCCTGCAGAATTGGCCGCTTCATCATTGCAAACTCACCGTGCTCCCCAAAAGGACTAGAACCCGTTCAACCGGGGCTTGCAGCTCCATAATTACCCGCGATTGGGACGAGTAGCTCTCCAGCCAAATAGAGGACGACCACAAAATGTCTGGGATAGTATACTCCTGGTGCTTGTTGATGCTTGGGAGGTTTGGTGGAAGAGATGGACCACAAAAGACAGAAAAATATTCCAACACCTAGCTGGAACTGAGAATGACAGATACGTTGTACGTGTCTTGCGATTGATTTAGTAACCTTAGTATACCTTAGTAATGTCTTGGGAGTCAACATATCAACACCAAACAAGTTAGCATCACATCCGCAGGCGCCTCTGTGCATATGAGACCCAGGACCAGGGCAGGGCCCAGGAGATAGAGTTCATACTGAAAGGAATCCTTGCTGAACTGCCGGAATGCTGAGCTGGTTTGAGCTGGTTGGAGCTGGTTGGTCGATAGGGCGAAACCAGGGTGAGATATCAAAGGGATGGTACATAGTGAGAGCAAATGGTCGCATGAAGACGCCACAACATGATGGATGATGGTAGATGATGAGACCAAATCTTCTTATAAATTCTCTCTCTCTCTCTCTCATTGAATAAAACGAGAATAAAGGAGACCCTCAGAATACCACCCCCAACCAATGTGTGCACAACAGCCCGCAGCAGCATTGGCTACTTAGTTAAACCATGTGGCAGTAGGGAACCCTCTAGTCTAGGATCAACCCAGTCCATTTCCCTGCCCAGCGGCTGTGCTTCTCTCATAGGTTTGACATATGGGCGTCTTCAAGCGCATCAAATAGATCAAATAGCCTGAAGGCTATTAGAGCGCAATTTCAGGGAGTGGCTCCAAAAAAGAAACGAAACAACTTTCATCATCTTTCAACATTCCAGCCACCTCCTTGGATATTTCCTGGGGTTCTGGAACATGCTAAGGCTGTGGGATGCGGGTTTCGGTTTGAAGGACCTCCTTGCAAGGTTTGCCCGAGTCACATGTGGTGGTGATGTAAGTGATCTTCATCACCGTGTTGTAGACCTCAGGGGCTATGGCAGCTAAGGGGAATGAGGACACCTCAGCATACCTCCGATAAAGGACCGGTTCAAGACCATGGTTAGGTCAAGTAAGTCTCCTTGTTGGATGCAAAGTAGCCATAATAATTTTGTGGCTGATTTGAGGGAAAACTTTTGGGAAACCATTCTTTGTGCATGTTTTGACCCACTAAAATGAGGGGAAATCTCCATCTATGGATGGTTGAACACATGTGTTTATCATAAATTTCGGTGGAAATAAACCAAGGTGCCGAGATGAAACTCCACAAGAGGTCCAGGTAGCGACAAATGAAGACCACGGCATAGATCTCCTGCAGCTGAGGGAAATTGCCAATTGGTTGGTCCTAGCAGTGGCTGATTGTTAGTAAAAAGGGCAATTGTTGTAGTGAAGTTATATGTCACCATAATTTATTGCGGTTAATTGCTAAATGATGGCAACTGTTTTGGAAATGGTTGGTATGTACCAATCATAAGCCTGAATGTACTGTAATTCAATATGCCCGGGAAGGGTGACAAATCCCAGTTGAATCACTTTACATAGTTTATCAGTTTATCATACTGACAATTCACAGACTTCCCATGTCCACAACGGCGTAGAAATGGCCGGTGACGCGTTCGTCACACCCAAACCATATGGAATCATGGAATCCAAACACAATGGGTGTATAACCTCTGGTAATTTAACATAGCTATTGAAAATGGTACCTTTGCTTCGTTGATTTACCTATTCAAGATGGTGATTTTCCATAGTTTTTCTATGTTTACCGGGTAAATCCCTATGAGTGGACCCCCATCCCCTAGGTGTACAATCCAACGTTTGCCTCGGAGTTGATCGGACCCAGCACTGGACCACAACACAAAAGCCCTGCAATCTAAATACACACACGCACATCTATGTATAAAATTATAATATATATATATATACATATGTACACATACGTATATGTGTGTGTACATATGTGTATGTACATATATATATATGAGATACGTTAGAAAAAAATGCATAATATGAATATGCATATATGATATGTATGCAGGTGGCTGATGATAGATACTGTAATGACAACTGATGTTCCCCTTCCAAACTGGGACGGAACACTCGCGCTTGTCCCATTTAGCGGCTCCTGCATCCTACAGGAGACGCCTACGCAGCTCTTACTGCGGTGGAGTTTGAAGACCAGCAGCCTGACAGCCCCAGCTCCATGACCTCTACCTGTTGGTTCCGCTATGTTCGGCTAATCCATCAAGCAATATACGATATATAGCCTAAGTAACCTCCAAAAGGATGCCGAAAAAGTGTTTCCAGGATAATGGTTTGATCAGTTTGATCATGTTTCCTTCATAAAATCCGCGTGTCATACTTCTCTATCGAGTTGGGGTTGCTAATTCCATCTAATTCCTACACAGTACCCTCTGGTAAACTAACGTAACTATGGAAAATCACCATTTTCAATGGGTAAATCCACTATAAATCACCATTTTCAATAGCTATGTTAAATTCCTACACAGTAAATCCCAGTTACTGCGATATTCACCCGGGATTTCAACCAGGCCACATGATGCTGGTGAGGTGAAGCATATCGCCACAGAATCGAAAGATGTTCATGGCCTGGCTCCACTGACGCACTGGGTCAATAGGGCCGGCAAGACGGGGCCCACATTTCATGATGTAAAATGATCCTGAAATATTTGATATTTACTGATTAATGATCCCCAAACTTTTAATGACATCCTGATTAAGAATGATGATATTTCATATTTGTCATTAAAAGTTTGGGGTGCTTTATTTTCAGACAAAGCCAGGGCCATTTATGGAAGCTGCGGTGCAGAGCGCTCTTTGAGTCAAGGCATCCTCATTTTCATAGTTGCAACGTGCAACGGGACGGGTTTGCGGCACTTGCAACGGGAAAATATTATTCCATAGGGATGTATATAGAACTGTCCGTCTGTTTGTATGTCTGTCGGTATGTAAGTATGTTTGGTATAGGTATGCAGGTATGTACAATTACAAATATGTGTATATATATATATCCAACAAACATATAACATGCTAGAGGTGGGGCATCTTGGGGGCGCAGCTGTTTTCCGCCGGCCACCGGACAGGTTTCTGGCTGATTCCGCCGTCCGCCGGCCGGTAGTTTTGGCTGATTCCGCCGGCCGCCGGATGGGGACGTGGCTGATTCCGCCGGCCGCCGACTCCGACAGGTGGTTTGGGGCA
>Ga0126342_10016690_pt1 | contig 12773 bp, 9 predicted proteins | sample Cyp1metagenome_FD_92528 | JGI IMG/M metagenome (GOLD analysis project Ga0126342, IMG submission 92528) | Coral microbial communities from Lord Howe Island, Old Settlement Bay, Australia - Cyphastrea 1 metagenome | ecosystem: Host-associated > Invertebrates > Cnidaria > Coral ...
AAGATATGCCAGATAGAATGACAAATAGAATGTCAGAAGATATGTCAGATAGAATGCCAGAAGATTTGCCAGTAAGAAAATGTATAAATGTCATGGTGGGGATCACACGAAGTAAAGTAATTTGTATCGGACCATCACTTGGTTATAGCCTATAACTAAAATAGTTATGGACCATCACATAATCGTAACATCATGTTATAACTTGTGGTTCTTCACCAGTTACTAAAACGTATCATCGCCCTACTTGTTTCGGAATTGTCGGTTGCATCCCCCCAAAGCGAGTAAATCCAATACCGGGAGAGCCCTTTGAAAAAACGGAAAGTCATGGCAATTCTAATGAGAAGAATGACCAGAAACGATGAAAATCATCCATATCATCAATTTTAATGGGAATTTCCCTGATAAAACATTCATTTTTGGGTACCTCCATTTTAGGAAACCCCCATAAGGGATGGAACAGCATATCCAAAAGATGGCAGGAAGCTACCTGTTTGGAGGTGATGAGTATCTACGAGCATGGCTGGGATAGAGTTAGATCTCCCACAGGTACATCACCATCACAATCCAACAGCCGACGTTTGCGGAATGTTCTGAATCCACAGAATTGCCGTAGAAAACAGCATGAAGCAACTGTTGAAGGCTATCAGCAATTCTACTTTTACTATTCAATGCTTTCAGAAAACCGTTCCACAACACTTTTGCCACAAGTTTCCGGGTCAGAAAACTTAATGTAGTTCAAGCGGACGAATGCACCAAACTAATGTTATTATGAAATATAACGATACAAAAAAAATATATATATATATATATATATATACGTGTGTATATATAGTAAATTAATTTTCAGTGTAATATATATATGTATATATATGTATGTATGTGTATATATATATATATATCATATGCCTATATATTTATGGGTGGGAGGATACATAGTAATATGTTTATGTAAATGGATATAAATATGTATAATGTAACTCAGCTCATGATACCAAAAGTATATTATATATAAATATTATATATATATATGCAACTCAGAAAATAGTTTCCCCCAATTGAAATGCAAATCAATGATACACTGACCAACCAAACAAACATGTACTCAAACCAAATTGATTTCTGATTCTAATGGCGGTGTCATTCCATGTAATGGCTGATCAAAACACCAAGTGTTTTGTCGCCACAAGCCCACTTGCTCAGCTCAGCGGAATGTTTCTCAACGCCTATGAACAACGCACGGCCAAACGTTGCGTCTCTTCGAGTTTGAGTTCAAATTGTTGACTCTCGTCGGGCAAGGCTGTATAAATACTCTCCAATGGCTTATGCCGGTTGCCGGCCGCAACCAAAGCACAAACATCTGTCAAGACATCCGGTGAGTTCCCAACGCCATATCTCTCCGTCAATGTCTTGGTTCCATTTCTTGATTGCCTACTGGTTAGTGGTTTCCAATGGTTTCCAATGGTTTCCAATGGTTTCCAACCCATCTGAGAAAAGAACGTTTTTGTCATTGGGGAGCATCATCCCGAATATGTTTGAACCTCAGAGATTTCAAACCACTAAGCCAACATAAGCCAACCAGCGACCAAGTTAACCCGAAATAATCATGATTCACTGGGATACACACAGCCTATCTTACAACATTGCAAGGCGCCTGATTAGCTATAGGGAACATAATGACAAGTCAGCCGGAACAGTGACAATTTTAGTATTTAGGGTAATATACAAGGACCACACACACAATGTGTTTAGTATTGGGCTTGCCACATTAGTGATAGTCTAGAATTAAAAAAAATGGTTTCTGTTTCCAAGCTACCACTACAACGTTGTACAACTTTTTTTTACGAAACAACGGGTTGGATAGCAGAATGCTCACCGTTTATCTTTGCAAATGCTGTGCCATCAAATGAATTTCCAAGCCAACACTCCTCTGCTTCTGGTAGATTGATCCGAAAACCAACAAACTTCGATGCGGCAAAGGTCTTTAACACCTTGACAGTATATTGACTTGGCTTTTCACATGTGTTACTTGTGTATTGCTCTTTTGAAGCGGGGCAGGCTGGAAGGTGTCAAATCGTGGCTCAATGTTCACTGCTGTGCACGCTGTTGTTTCCTCCTGTATGGCTGCTCCTGGGCAGGCCCCACCCCACTTGAGTTGATGAACAGAGCTTTGTGGAGAAGCCCAATTGCTGTTAGATGTAAGCTGCTCAAGTGGCATCAAATGACAACATTTTAGGCGCCCCATTTACTGAGCTTGATTCGCTTGATGATACTTGATCTGCTAAAATTACCTGTAAAGGGCTCGAGCTGTGATTTTGGATATTAGCTGCATTTCCACTCTTGCAGCGGGTCGTTCAAAATCCCGGTCCCAGTGTCGCGGATGCAACAAAAAACAAGGTCTGAAAATTCAGGCTTTCACCCAAATCCTCTACCTGTAATAAGAGAAAACCATGGGTTTTCCGGAAAATCCACCATTGATATCCATTGATCATGTTCCCATCTAAAACGCCTGCAGGATTTCCCATTGCCATGTTTGATTACCAAAGGGTGTATATATGTGTATAAATATAATAAAATATATTATATGTAATTATCTGAAATTATCTTAAGATATCTTGATTGCCATCAATTTTCCCTAGCCGCCCAGCACCTTCAAACATCAAAAGATCGAGCGGCGAATCGTGGTCGCTGGTGCCAAGGCTGCTTCCGAACTTGTTTCCCTTGCCGCCCAACATCTTGTGAAGCGTTTTTTGAATCCTCGGCACGATGTCAAAAATGTCATGGAAAGGGCAATGGCAATATATATATAATCACACGATATATTTGTATGAACTCAACCAGCTTGACCCATGACTCGATCATCGATTCATGTGCCATATTGTATGTGTCACCAGAGTCCAAACAACCAATGAGCGAAAATGAGCGAAACTTGGGTGGTTGCGTTGACTTGGTTGCAGGAAGGCGAACAGGTGTATTGGAACCAAAGGTACTGGTTGACAAAAAAGTAACTACTTCTAACTGGATATGTTTGTGCGATAGTCTTCCAAGTAAAACAGGCCCACTGCTTCCAAATTGAGTCTAGGTCTAGGGTAAGATGGAAAAACTGGTGCTTGGGCCATCCTACAAGAACTTGTGAACTGGAATCATGCTCACCTGGGCTCACCTGCGAATGAAGATCACCAACAGGCCTGCTCCCTGACCACCCCAAATACAAGAAGGGGACACATAGAAAAAGTCTAACTCAGTACATACAGTACATACACCTAAACATTGCCAATCTTCGATACTATGCCAAAAACAAAACTTAGCTGGTGAACGTAGATAATCCCATTGATACCACTGAAGGATTAGTTTCTACCCATCCAAGGTTAATCTAGTGATGGGCTCGCCAAGCGGCGTCCTCTGGATAGTCCTGGCTGAGTCGGAGCCGCCGGAGGCAGGGAATGTAAGCAGCTTATGAAAAACAGCCCAGTTATGCTGTTTACCTCTGGTTATTGAAGCATGTCATGGTGAAATTCTGGAGAAACGGAACCTCATTTACTGAACTTTCAAAACATGGTGATTTTGCCGTCAAATTACCAAGGGTAACACAAAACTCATCTCTAATTTGAGGTGTTTTCACCAAACTTTATCTGTCGGATCTGTGAAATCAACAACATGAGACGGGTCAGTCTTTGGAGCCCAAAATGCACGAATTGAACAGCCCAAGGGTTGAAAGAACAATTTGAATCTCCGTTAAGTGTGTCATATTCTGGGTTGTATACGTATATAGATTTACTTCTACACACACATAATATATATATATATATATCCGTGTTCCCGTTGTATTCCCGGTCTATCTTCCCATGATATTCCCACAAATATAGCCCTTAACAGTTATAAATGGCATGAAATAACTCCTGCAACTAAGGCGAAACACATCACTTAAATAAGATCATAAGATATCATAAGCCCGTTTGCCAGTTTGATATGGTGGTTATCTTCATGTGCGTATATATATTCCCATTATACTCCCACTATATCCCATTATAATCCCAGTAATACTTTAGGAGGTTCGATTTTCCCATGATATTCTCATTACTATTCTAAATGAGGCTTTTCTAAAATAAGAGAACCAGTACACCCAAATCATCCATTTTAGTCGGAGTTTCCCTTATAAAATTTATAAAAGTCATCCATTTGGCGCATCCCAAACCGCTGGTTTGGCTCAGCTTTTCGTCGTCTCACCATGCCATACCATGCCCCCCCATGCCCCCATCGGGCCCATCGGGTCGCCTCTCAATGCTGTGCTCCTCGGCTTCGTTTTTCTCTGGCCAAGGCAAATGTCCTCACGGAGCTGCAGCCGAAGGCTTCGTTTTTCTGGTGGGGTTTTGCCACGGGGTTTAACCGGCGAAGAAGCGAAATGGGTTTTTGAGCACCTATAACATCCTATAACATCCTATAACTATGATTGATATAGTATGATATAATACCCCCAAGGGCAGCCTATAACTATGATAATACTACGATGATATATACCTAGCAGCAAAATTTTTGAGGAGCCTACGGTTACCAAAGATGGTTTGCTGGGAAATCCTCTGTTTAGTTTGATGATTATACCATTAAGAACCTCCATTTGCAGGGAGTTTCACAGTGCCATGCCCTTCACGACTGGGATGACATTGAACAATTTGAACACCAGTTAGTTGGAGATATTAGCTATATATTACCCCTGTATAATAGTATATACGTAGTTGAAAATGGGAAAAGAGTTTAGCTGTTCCTGGCGACTGCCGATGCCAAGCTGGACGCTGCTGACCAATCAGATACAACAGTAAACTCCCAATAACTAGTGACCAATTACTATAGTTGAAACTGAAACTTGAATCCAAAACCGCAACATGTCTCTCAAAACATCTCAAAACCAAGCACTTCAGCTGCTTAAAAGCTTACACATCTTACACATCTAAAGTCATCTGTGTCCTTAACTAGTGTACATCTACACTGTGTACACTTAAAAGGGAACACATTGCTCCGCAGGCTCCGCAGGCTCCGCAGGCTCCGCAGGCTCCGCAGGCTGAGGGCGAGCAGGTGGCCCGCCCAGAAGGAGCCTTGTTAAACAACACGGAGCCAGAAACTACACGGAGCCAACACGGAGGATCTTTCCGGATCTGGTTAGTTAATGTTAGTTATTCCATGCTATTCCTATCACATCCTATCACTTTGTAAGTGGATGTAACTGGATGTACCCTATGGTTATTCAACATAGCCATGGAAAATGGCCCATTTATAGATGGTTTACCTATTAAAAATTGTGATTTTCCATGGCTATGTTAAAGAACCAGATGGTAGCTGGTAAATGAAGGAAGTGACAGGAATTGCCATTTCAGGGTTCTTAGTCCTGATTCTGGTTGGCCCAAAAGTTGGGACCCAACTTTAAGCATCAAAACATCCCATGGCTTAGCTGCTTAGCCTCTGGAAATCTAAAACCATGTTCAACAGGTAAATCATCTATATATCATCTATCAATAGCTATTTACCTGGCTAGAAAATTGCTAAAAAATAGCTATTTACCTATGTTTTCTAGCCAGTAAAATAGCTATTTATCATCTATCAATAGCTATCCCCATATCATCTATCAATAGGCCTTCATAGCTATTTTACTGGCTAGAAAACGTGTGGTGTCCCCGGTCCCCGACTTCCAAGGCCCCAATTTAGGTCCTTCCGTACGACCACCAAAGCGGATGATCTGGTCCTGGATTTTGCAAGGTGGGCCCGCAAGTTGTAGGTAAAACAATACCATAAACATCCATAAACCACCCATGACTGGGAATGGTTTCTACATACCACCAATAAAAATTGTGATGATTGGGGGATGGTTTATGGCATTGTTTGACCTCCATTACTGTTTTTTGATTTATAATCCCCATTGACTATGGATATGTTCACTATATGTTCACCATTTTTACCTACCTGACATTACTTGACCAAATTGTAACATCATCAACTTAGATCAACTTAGCATAACTTAGCTATCTAGGGGGTCCCACCTTGTAACCCTGCAAAACATAGGATTCTTTACCAAAGATTGACTAGTGTAGGGTGTTTCCGGAGTTCCCAACTTGGGGAAGCAACAATTTATTGATGGCGAAATTCCGGAACATGCCACTGGTTCATCATGATGTCAGCCATGGAGCTGATTACGGGTAAATCAAGGTACCCATCTGCGGGACCCCTCTTTGGGATACCCTCTGGCAATCAAACATGGCGTGCTGGCAATTCCACCATCAAAATATGTTGTTCTTAGTACGACATCCATTTTACAGGGGATTTTGCATTGCCATGTGGACTTACCGGTAAAACTGGCAGTTCACCTAGGCAATGTTGAGCCAAATCGCAACGTCCCCGGGTCCCTTCTGGAATTTGGAAATTTGTCCCAACCTGATGGTGGATACAACAGCTAAGTCTCTATGAAAATGGAAACAACAACCTGGCAGACCCGGCAAATTTGCGGCAACCCGTGCGCAAACCTACCTGGGAAGGAACATTAGTGATCTAGACAACCAAATGCAAAAATAAAAAAGCTGTAAAAACAAACTGAGACGCATCAAAAAAGGTTGGGCGCTAATTACTCTAAAAATGATAATCGGGGTTAATAAAAATCAGGACAACCAGTCAGCCCAGTCAAAGAGAAAAAACATATAGGCATTCAACATCATTCAACCCATGCAACTTCTCCAATCATCACATGGTGGTCATGTTGACTGCCACGCACTGCCTGTCCTTTGCCACCGGATGTGCCAGGGCTGGCTCGAAGGTCTTAATACCTGACACAGGGCTGCCTACACGAAGGCCTCTATTTGGAGCACCCCGATTTGGGAATAGGCAAATGGAACATAAAAAGAAAGACTTTAGCTTTTGAAACTGTGAATATTCCAACATGCTGGTCAATGAATAGGAATAAAGGCAGAAACCAACTAAATAAGCAAATAAACGGGTGAATATACAATCATATAAACTCAAAGGACAGATTTTACCAATGGAAAATTTACAACATGACATGGGATTACATGGGCTTCCTGGAGTTCTTTCCCGTCAACTCACGGAATGTGACATCATGATATCCTTTCTATATTTCGGAAATAAAAGCTATGATTGTGCATTATCTTGTAGAATCAAAGCATATTGTGTTGCAACCCATTCATCTGATGACCCTACTGAACATCCCTAGCTGCAAATCTATGTTTATACCGATGTAATATGTAAAGTACATAACTGTATGCAAAAGGAGAACAAGAAATAGATATACGTTATATTGCGGATACATACAGTAATATATTCATTTGTTGCCAGCCATCTGCGATTCTTGGGATTTGCCGCCAAGCAATGATGTCCTCCGGGGAACAATAAGGTCCCGCTTAGGTATACCATTCATCCTCATGATTCACTTACTATGTTCTTTTTTGCGTAAAAATGAGGGCGGCTCGTCTATTTATCAAGCAACCAGTCGGAAGAAAAGACATCCACTTGGATGCTCCTGGAAGTTCCCTTGTGGGTGCGGTTCCGTGAATGAGTGGTTTAATTTTAGTTCCAGGGAATATATGATGTATATATATATTATATATTATATATATATATATTATATACATCATATATTCCAACGTGTGGTGGTTATTACCATAGTTATACCCACTAATAACATCTAATAACTCCGACTGCACCCCCGAGTAACCCATCATATATCCCACTTTGCCTCCAGCCAAGCCAATGTCACCTGCCAGATCAGGTTCCCCATGGGCAGTAACGCGGTAAACCATCGCACTGTAAATCTAACTGGATAATTATGGGATAACATAGTTGTTTATTTGACCTAATTAACACATAATTGTCTCATGTTATCACGCATAGTTGTTCACATATATCATATATCCGATGAAGTGAAAAAACAAAAAATATGGGACAACTATGTGACAATTACGGGAAAGTATGGGTTAATATGAGCTAATGGAAGAATGATGATCAAACAAAAAAACATAAAAACAAAAAAAAAAACAACCCTCCAATTTGTGGTTTGTTGTGCGGCACCACGGTGCCCTATTTGGGATGATGCAACATGACCCCCATTTGGTTGATAACTGGAGGCAGCTTAGTCTCAGGATATCTCAGGATTCAATACCATATTGACAATCATACTTGGACCTTAAAATCTTCGCGCCTTGAAACTGCGTATCACAATTAAATTATGCATATCAAGTTGCATAGTTACCAAATATACAGAAACAAACATCCAGAAAGCGCACTTCTGAGGTCTGAGGATGACATTCCCGGCAGAGAGTGGTGCGCATTCTCCGATTCTTTCAGGCAAAGCTTGTGCGCCTAAATTTGCCCATCAAGACCCGACCCTGGGAGACCCTGATGACCCTGAAAAAACCCGACGGGACCTGAAAAAAAACCCAAAAAGGGACCTTGTTCAAAGTCCACCTTCTGGTCCAAATGCAAAGAGTTCATGAATTTCTGCCATCTGGTCAGTTTCACGGCCTAGCCGGGCGGCGACCGTTTAAAAGGGGCCACCTGGTGGAATCCCGGGGCACCAGGACGCTGGAGGTCGTTGGATCCACATGTCGTCACTTGAAAAAAAGGATGCGCAGCCCGGGAAGTAAGCGGTCTAAAACATTCTAAAACCACCAGATAACTGGATACATTCTCTATCTATACTACTGTATATATATATAACATGATACAACTGGAGTAAAATATGGTTAATTAAATGTTAATTAAGTTAATCATGAACCACTAGCTGGGATGCACCCCAAGTATCCCCAAGTATGGAAAATTCATCAACCCTTCACCTCGCGGACCGAAGAATTCTGGTCCGTTCCAGCCTTGAAGGTCTCGATGATGATTTCTCCTCGCGCAAGCCTGTGACAAAAAAAAACAACCCTTTCTCAGCTGAAAAAGTGCACATTTTGGCAATGGAACGTTGCTAAACCAGTCTGATACTGTCTGATACTTGAATCTTTCTATGCATCATTTTCTTTTCAAGCCTTCAGGGTCCTACAATATTTACAGTCTGCGGGAACCATTCCCACTTCAAAGACAGCAACGTATGGGCCGTATGGGGATGAAGTTCTCAGGGTGCTCCATTTCCATGAGAGCATGTATATTATACACAGTCATGCTTTGATAAATAACAAATATGATATAATGATATAATAGTGTACCCACTTGAGTGATATATGATAATGTATGATGTGTATTGTGCATATATATAAATATATATATATATATGTATATACATACATATAATAGACTAAACAAAAATAATCAAACGTGTCCATGTGAGCCATGTTCTAAATGTCGTACATCCTGGCACCAAATAAGGAAATGCTTACGCCATTGCTTACGTTTTGCTTACGCGCGCACAGGTTTTGCTTACGCGCATATCTTTTCTTACGCGGAGCTTACGCTGGCTTACGCGCACCACAGTTTTGCTTACGCCACACCCCTACAAGGGGCCCCTTGCTTAACATGAACACAAGGGTTTAGAACGTGGCTCATGTGGCACCATCTTCTTGCATAGGGGAACCCCAGCATTCCCCGAGAAGGGATGGAAAAACAGTTACGTGCAAAAACCCCTGTCGTCGCCCGGAAGCAACATCTTGAGCGTTTCGGGATGGGAGAAGGACGCACAGCTACAAGCCGTGTCGAGCCGTTTCCAATGTTTGTTGGGGTATTGGGTATGGTTAATCCCATCCCCTTAATATGAAATACATTACTAACTTAACATTATTAAACACCCTCTAAAATGGTCCCAAATATGTGTAGATCCCCTACACCATGGTTTCTGGTGGTGTGTTCAATAATAAGGGAATGGTTTATTATTGCATCTAATGTGGTAAACCCAAAACCACAAAGCCATAACCATCCCTAACATCACCATAAATGGGTGGTATAAATAAACAAACCATCCCCAAATGATAGCTTTATTATCTTTATTACTGCGTTTACCTCATTGCGTCCTCAAGTTTACCACAAATATATTCCCATTGTATCCTCAAGTTTATTCCCAGTTGAGCAATTAAAAATACAAGGGTTGATGGGTCAATACCTGTATATAACCACTTCTCTTTTCAGAGACGTGGCAACCAACAAGTGCTACGCTGCTGGACCTCGCATGGCCCTTGATGTCCGCTGCGAGAGAAGTGTAGACTCCGCAGAATTGCCTTGGCAACAAAATGCATCACCGCCTCAAAAACCGCGATAGATTCTGGTCGATGAATTTGGGCAGTTTCTTTAAGTGGTCTCATGTCTTTAGGAAAATGATAGATACTGTAATTATACCCTCTGGTGATTTAACATAGCTATTGAACATGGCCATTTATAGTGAGTTTTCCCATTGAAAATGGTGATTTTCCATAGTAAAATGTTAGTTTACCAGAGGGTAGTAACTAGATGGCTAGCACTTCTAAAGAAATTCAGAACGGTTGGTCCATCTATTTGGTCCAAGGAGTGGCCGTCAGCCAGGTCCGGGGACCTGGCCCGTGCAAGCAAGTTCCTGATGTCAACGAGTAAAATGTGGGCAACCCTGCCATAAACCTACCATTTGGGATGGTATCCAAGCATCTCCAAGCCATTTATGGTGGCTTATTTTGGGAACGACACCAGGGCAGTGCCACCAGGTGGCGAGACCAGGAGATTGAAAAAGAAACTGTACACCAGCATCATGAAGAGGACGATCACCTGAACTGCTGGAAAAAAAATGGGTGTACCGTTGTTACTCCAAGCAACCAACTCACACATTGAAACGCGTTAATATCTTTAATGTTCAGAATGGGAACATTTAGAGTTACATATGCAGAATTGTATTAGAAATTGAGGGTCTATGAATCCCACTATGGAAGTCCACTATGGATCTCCCAACTGCCATGGCTTCAATGATCCCATGTTGGATGTGCTATTTCCGCTTTGTCCACCACACTTCCCACCTTGACCCTCAAACAAAGTATTGATCATGATATCTATTGATATCTATTGATATCTTCAATATTCTTAAACAACAAAATGGTACTGTAACAAGTATACCAAAAATGCTGGGGATCCTCTGATTTCTTGTTCTCTCATTTCTAGTTCCAAAGAACCCATTATCTTGGGAGACAGTCACCAGCGAACCCCGAAAAGCGCAACCGCCGCAGCTCCACGCGCCCAAGGGACAACGATCAGCAAGGGACTTTCAGCGCAAACTTGTTCGATGACCCCCTGGGTTGATGGGAAATTCAAAAACCACCAGAAAAACATACACCGATCGCTCGCGAATTTACAACGAAATAACTAAATAAATAATTACCGGGTATTATATGATATATATATAATTATTAATATACATACATATATATATATATGTGTGTGTTTCATTATCTAAGTCTATTTACGATACCAAATTTGACTGCTACATTGAGGCCAAGCTATATACATGTCTGGAGTGAGTTTTCATGAAGGTACCAAACATGGAACAGCCTGATATGTTTTTTGCTGATTCCAGTAGCGCACATGTATCCCCATTTGTGGAGCAAAAAAAAGTAGAACGACAGATCACCAAAGTACCCATTGCCAGTTGGTTAAAAACTTGTTTTGATGGTTCATGTTCCACATGTTGTTAGAGTCAAACCCGATGTTTCCCAAAAAAATCATCCAATTCTTTGACCCATTAGTTTTGTCTCTGATGTGCACGCAAGCCTGGTTATATATCCAGTGTTTTCATGGTTATAGACTATAGAGTTGTACCCCCACTATGCTAGTGATACAACCCCGCTATTTAAGGTTGGTCGGTGAAAAACACATATTTCCCATATGTTAACAAAACAACCTTTGATGGTTAAAATGTGTTTCTGAACATGGGGTATACCTCAATTTTAGCAAGGTGACATGATGAATAAACAATGGATTTACGGGCAACTATATATGTTCAAACAGACACAAATAGCAGTTAAAATCATATACAGTATTCCATCCCCCATTCATATTACAGTAAATTATTAAACACTCTCATAGTATGGTTCCAAATTCCAATCCCTTTTGCAACCATGGTGATTTTGGGGGATGTTTATTATGATTACTGGCTGAATTACACTATATAATTCACTAACCCTAAAGGAGCAAAAACAAAGCCATCATTCCAGTGACGTCGCAGCGTGAGGTCCTGATCGAAGGAAAGCCGCCGCTTTCACTCGTAAAATAACATTTTTTTGGACATATAAGGGTTTCCCTTAGTTTCATGATCTACAAATATCGGCAAGTGGATACATGATACATTACATATAAACCCATATATCACTGGATATAACATGATATAGATACATTACATGTTTATAAACAAGTATAAACCCCTATATCACTGAGGTATCTTATGGCAATCACGGGAATCCGATCTGTCGCTCCGATCGCTTTCGCCAAGATGCCAAGTCCATGGCGCCGAAGGCCAAGCGGATCAAGGTGCTCAGGATGGCCGCGACGTCCTCCCATTCCTCGGCGGACGTTGTGGAGATTCACCAAGCGAACATGCTGTACCAATGGGTGCAATGGGGGTAGATAGCATCAACAAATTGGCTTTGACATGGTTTAGCTATTATCAACAATATGAGGAGAATTGCTTGATCAATGGATTGGTTTGAAGATGTTTGAATGGATTTACTAAAACAGAAACCATGGGATTTACATGGAATTACTATGAAATATGGTGGTTTCCTGTAGATTTTCCTTGAAGCAATGATTTGCTGCTGCTGGTCCCAGTGCCAGTTCGT
>Ga0126342_10016691_pt1:0-7500 | contig 12771 bp, 8 predicted proteins | sample Cyp1metagenome_FD_92528 | JGI IMG/M metagenome (GOLD analysis project Ga0126342, IMG submission 92528) | Coral microbial communities from Lord Howe Island, Old Settlement Bay, Australia - Cyphastrea 1 metagenome | ecosystem: Host-associated > Invertebrates > Cnidaria > Coral ...
AAACAAGAAACAAAAAAAAAGAAAATTTCAAAATCAAAAACAAATCACACATTTAAAAAAAATCACTTGAAATAATCATTTGAAAAAACATTAACAAGACATGAACGAAAAAGTATTTTTTGGAATGAAAAATAATTATTTGGAATGAATTTGCATTATTTGGATTAAAATTTAAATATTTCGAATTAAAATGAATAAAAAGGAATGTTCCAGGAGTGTCCCTATGAGGAATGTCCCTCTCCATAGAGAAGACCATATCTCATACATCTATGATCAGATAATCACTCTTAATAGTTAAGAGCTTAACAGTATCATAGATCATCACTAATCAAATCACTATTCACCAAAAAATTGAGCTAATCATCTAATCATGACCAACCTAACAACCATTCTCTCCCCAGTACAACAGGATTCGTCTCCACCGGCTCAAATCGGTTTTTCGCTCAATCATAATCTAATTCACAGATCAACAGATATAGATCATCAATCACTAATCAAATCACTATTCACTATATATTCAGCTAATCATGACCAACCTAACAACCATTCTCCCATTCTCTTCCCAGTACAACAGATCTATATCTGGCTAAATCATCATACCCTCTGGTAATTTAACATAGCTATTGAAAATGGCCATTTATAGTGGATTTTCCCATTGAAAATGGTGACTTTCCATAGTTATATTAGTTTACCAGAGGGTAATTCACCCTGAAACTTAAACACACCCGAGGCACCGATGATGTCTGCGCCGGCTTCGCCGAAGCCCAGCGCCAGCAGGCTGCCTAACCTACGGAAGCAGGGTGAAGTCTGTGGTTTATGGTAGATATGTCTCTGATATATCAATAGTTCATGGTATTATATATATATATACATATATATATATATATATGTATATGTATAATATGTATATATATATATATATATCTACATGTATGTATTATATATATGTATATATATATATATACATATACATGTAACATGTATGTATAATATAAATATATATGGTGTATGACTATAGTTACTATAGTTCAAGGTAGATTCTAGGCGATTTCTGCTGAGACTAACTATAGATATATAATCAGCTGAACTAGTTCATGGGTGTATGAATGAACATAATTGGGGGGCCTCACGTGGTGTCTGTGTCAATTCTATGTAAATGTTTTTGACTTTATTGATGTGTCTTGTTGTTCATTGATATTTACGGGTACTTTATGAATGTCATAATTTTTGTGGAAGAAACGGGGGAACGGTTTCACTCTGATGCATCTAGGCAACGTGTGAATACGTCCCAAACCTAAATGCTTTTCTCACAATCTCCTGAGTGTCCAGATGCTTCCCAGTACACAGAACCGTATAGTATCATCTGTTCTATGGGTGAAAGTCACAAGAATCATGATTTGAGCATCAATATGGGTATGGATCAATACCTATGAAAATACCATTTTTAGGGGGATGAACGTCCATAAATCCCAGCTATTTTGATGTGAACTACAGAGGTACCAGGTTTTTACTCCCCTATACCATGTCCTCCCCTATCCCCAAAAACGATGTCTACCACGATGGCATCCTCAACAGAAATGCTGGTGCAGCTCCCAGCGATCTCGCCATTGATGAACCCCAAGTTACCCATTGATACACAAAACAAACATGGGTTATCATCAATGATACCAATGATACACAAACATTGATATAAAACATCAATTTTCATGTTTTATGTCATCTTCACAAACATCTTCACAAACCTGCATTTGTTAAACAAAAACGTTACATAAAAAACATCCGTGATATACCATCCATCCAGGACATCCCCCAGGCACTTGATGATGGTCTTCTCCAGGATCACCGTCTCCAACACCTCGTTGCGGTTCCCTCCATTGCAGCATCGGGAGATCTCCTGGTCACGGCTCGACGGCTCATCTGTGGAAAACGGTCCTGAAAAACGAGCCCCAATTGGGTCCCGGCCGTGTTGGCCGATGGGGATTTTCCAACAGAAAAAAGAGACTATTGAAACTCATGGTTTTTTTTCGGATCCCCCCAGTTTAAGACGAAGCAAAATTGAAGCATTACCATCTGGTTATGACTAACATAGCCATGGAAAATCACCGTTTTTAATAGGTAAACCATCTATTTCTATGGGCCATCTATACCATGGCTGGTTGGTGTCTTGATCCATTGGTCATCCCATCAAACCGATCATCCTGGACGCCACTTGATCCATTCCCAAATTAAGTGCAGGTTGTTTCGGCTGGGTGATTGATAGGGTCTTGGGCGTCCTATCAACATATCATATTATATATATATATCATATTATATATATATATATATATATATCATATTATATATATATATCATAGCGTACCCCAATCACAAAGCATATGTACAGTACAGTACGATTCGCTGCTCCCCGAGGGATCTCCATCCAGATTCGATTCCAAGGCTTCCGTTTCTGCCTCTGTAGCCTCTCCTGACGGGCTGAGTCACGAGGTGTCCAGATGAATCCGGTCGGGATGAAATGGGATGGTTTTCCCCACCTACAGTAAAAACCAAAAAGGAAAGAAACGGGAAGTGCGGTTGGTATATCAAAAGTTGCATTGTTGACCCTGAACCCAACCAGTCCCTTTACCCACTTTACCCAGAAGATGGGATTGGTTCGATGGTGTGCTGAAAATGACAAGTCAGTTGAAAGTCTCTGGGAACCCCAAACACCAATCACACGATACTCTAATTTTTACACACTCGACTGTTTGAATCGAATCTTTATAATATGTTTTTATGTTTTTATATATAAGTTTTTTCCCCCTAATATCAAATAATCCCAGAGAAACCCTAGTGTTATTTCTAGAAGGTATTTCACATGATCTTCTCCCAGCTCACCACGCCTTTGCAATCTCCTCAGCTTTGAACTCATCATCGGCCTAGGTAAACAAAAACTGGCGTTGAAACCCGCCAGAAACGTCAAGTCATCCCTTTTTCTGCTGGTTGGTTGCGAACTGGATTCCCATTGTGGGTGATAACAAACGCCCACAAATCAAGTACTCCAACCCTCTAGGGTAACTACTCAACTAGGGTTTTGATCACTGCTCAAATGTGGTTTTTGATATCGGAGATTGCGGAATTTCAGGCATGGAGTGATGCACCATGTACTGTTTCCCCAGTGAAGACAGGTTAAAAAGTTTCCCCAGAAAAACATAGCCAGTGATGACATGGCCGAACAAACAACTGCAAGCATTATCATCCTGTCAAAAAACAACCCCAAGCAGGGCCGCATGAATTTGTGTTTTGTCTTTTTCTGGCTCTTACTGCAATGTGTTTGTTGGAATTTTTTCTGGCTCTTACTGCAATGTGTTTGTTGGAGTCAACGCCCAACAAGACACATGATTGGTTTTTCTTTGCGGTATGCCTCTTGTTGGAGCTGCATTTGGTGGATAAATGTCCATGTCCAATACTGACAATAAATTTTATAAATCTTTTTTTTTGGGTTCGCCTGGATATAGGGTACCCAAAAATCCACTGATGAATTAAGATTTCCCGTATTAAAGGCAATAAAGTTTGGTCGTATAGTCTTTGCTCAGAAACATGTTGATATCATATGTTGTTGGTTATATATCCCATGGTCTCTCCATAATTTATGTGTGCTTCTTGTAGCCACAAATTTATCGGCCAACCAGACCACTGAAGCCAAATGGCCATCTTCATGGCCAAGAGCGGCTTGTCACGAATGGCCTGCGGCCACAACTCGAAACTTACCGGGCGGGCACAAAAAATAGAAAGGTTTCAGCTGGTGCTTTTGACTAGTCAATTTAACTGTGGTTTTTACTGGGGTGGACAGGCCTTATGGCATAATTCCCCAATAGATTTTGATGGTGCAAGTTGTATATTATTGTGGACACTTGGCACCGCATGCTTCGCGGCAGCAGAGCAGCGTGGCAGGTCAGGTGAAGCGGACAGGTGCGGTAGTCAAGCAGATGTGTTTCGAGCCGCGGCGAGCCCGACAGCCAAATTTGCCTTGCAGTTGCTGGCAGGGGGCATTGTCCTGGCCGCCAATCCTGTTGATTTTGCAACAGGCCAGACAATTTGACAGGTGCTGGGGGAAACCACCGTTTGCTGAATCCTTTTGTTCAAGTGGGTGGCCATTGCGCAAGGCTCAACAAAAAACCTTGATCCTGGTGCGGAAAGGAGTGGGGAGAAAAACGTCAAGCGCGACTCCCAGCCATCCGTGTAGACCAGACAAAACGTCGCTCTCTTCCGGCAGTCGCAAGCTCAAGCACCACTTCGGCCCAAGGCCCCTTGATTGAAGGGCTTGTGCTTAGGACTGGCAAGCACACATTGTTCCCACGTTTGCCCATCAACAAAATCCACCAGCGTCGTCAACCGGAATCTTCCAACGTCAGGACCAGAAGACCATCAACGCTGCCGTTGGTTGCGTGCGTCACACAACAGCCACATCTAAAGGGTTCCAAGGCATCTTGAGGCTGGCGATGCAAAGGAGGAGCAACCTCTTCATCCATTCTATAGGCAGCACTGCGATGCCACATCCAGCGAAGTTCTGAACCAAGGGAAGCTTCTCAGGCTCTCACAAATCAGAAGCAGCGGCCCAAGTGAATCCAGAGAGAATGCAAAAAAAGTAGCAAGTGATCCACTCCCCAAAGTGGGTGCACGGTGCAGGCAGGAACCATGATGGTGAAACGTCGAGGTTCAGGTGTAAACAGCCGCACCACTGGAAGGACTCGACTGTCACGGCTGGTACGTGCTGTATAACTAACCCATGGTAGATATTTGCCGGTGATCTTATATAAACTTATAACGAGGGGGGTCCTCTTTGTACCGTAAACGCTGCCATAGAGTTGGGGTTGGAAGACAACTTTCCTCTTGGACGTTGAGGCCTTGGTCAATTAAAAAAAGAAGAAAACAATGAGAGGTCAGCTTTTGGTATGCGACTTGCCATCATTCACCTATATACTACAGTTATCCTATTCCTTTGAAAGCAGAAGTGCAGTTGTAGTTTCATGAAAGATTGTATATATATATATATATCAAGTTCCATCGTGAAATAGTATCCTTATCATTCCACTACAGATGTATATACAAATATATACACAATATATATATACACTATCCCATTTAACGATACCATGGTATACCTCGGCAAATGCCTCGATTCTGCTGATCATCTTTTCCACCTCGGTGGGCTTTCTCTTCAGAAACCCCTCCATTATTACCCTCTGGTTATGTCAAAATAGCTATTGAAAATGGCCCAGTCGAAATAGGGCAGTGTGTCAAAACCTTGTACCCCTGGTGAACATCAAAATAGCTGGTAAATGGATGTTCATCCCCCTAAAAATGGTATTAATAGGTATTGATCCATACCCATAGTTTGATAGTTGATAAATCCCCATTTAAAATGGTGGATCTTTCCATAGCTATGCAAACGTTTACCAGAGGCTAATCAACCAACCAATGGGAGACATCGGGGCCGCGTCCTTAGCCGCCCGGCCGGGCGCAGCACCAGGCGGTTCGCGTCGTTGGTGAACATTAGGGAGGCCGTGATGAGCAGAATCATCACGAAGAACGTGTTGCTGAGGCCAAACCTGAAACGATTCTCACCAAAAAAGAGCTTAACCATGAAAAATGGTAGTTTAACTATTCATATTAACTATTAAACTACCATTATAGTTTAATATATAAGAGATTCGTTTCTGAGATTTTGATATTGATCAGTCACTTATCCTCTGGTGTCATCAAACCGATTTGACAGAGAAGGTAGACATAGCGGAAATCAACGAGTCAGATGTTGGATTATCCAGCAAGTCGAACTAGTTCTAATATCATGAGGAGTTTTCCAGGGAAATATAGAGGAAAACTGGGGAAATGCCGCAAAAAAAATATCGACGTTTCCCTTTTCATCTTCCCTGAGTTCTGAAGTGGCACCAACCCAGGTAGGGAACTTCAGAGAAACCAGTTATATTGGTGTCTGGGACAAAAGAGAGGTGGGTTTTCTATACCAACAGGAATTGGTAAATGTCCTAATTGAACATCACCCAAATAAAATTGGGCATATATATATATACACATATACATTCATATAGTATCTATATCTATATATAGTATAACTATATCTATATAGTATATCTATATCTATATAGTATATCTATATCTATATAGTATATCTATATCTATGTAGTATATCTATATCTATATAGTATATCTATCTATATATATATAATCAACCAACCTCTGACAGTTGGCCACCAATAGTGCCACAACCAATTCTTCCTCCTGCGTCCGGCGTCCCGACGCCGCAGTGCTTCGATTGAAGGGACGCAGGTCGAAGTAAAAGGTCAAGTAAGGCGATTGCCCTGGACACGTGGACAGGATCAATATAGGTCATCATTACCAATGATTAGTTAATGATTAGTTAATGATTAGTTAATGATTAGTTAATGATTAGTTAATGATTAGGTAATCTTACCATCTGGATTAGGATCAATATAGGTCATGATTGGCAATGACAGGAGCAACAGGATCATTAGTAATCATGAGATTGACCAATCATTACCAATTGCTAATCACTACTAATCTGGACAGGATGAGGTCATGACTTACTGGTGCTAAACGTAGGAATGGATGGGTTGCTGGGGGTTGCTGGGATGATTATTACTAGTGATTGTGGCTCATTCCCTCATTCCCTGCTAAGCACAAGTAAGATGATTGGCAGCATTCTCTGGAGTTGTTTCTGATTAGCAATGATGAGTAATGATTGGTAATGATTGGTAATGATTACTAATGATGGCAAATGGCAGGATAATTGGTGATTACTGGTAATTTTTTCTGGTGATTATCAAGAAAGGATCATAATGATTAATGGAAATAATGGTAATGAAAGGATCAAGATTATTGGCAGGATTATCTGGTGGTTACTAATGATTGGTAATCATTAATAATGATTGATTATGATTAATTATGGTTATATGATGATTATATGATTATCAATATGATGATTAACAATGATTAATGATGATTCCTTTCTGATTTTCAGGACTTTTCAGGATGGGGTTTCCTAAGTCATGATGCCCAATATCCGAGAATCACAGGGCCATGATGACTGGGGTACCATGTTAGGAAACCTCCAGATCTGTAAGGATTACCAGAAATGCCATGGAGGTTTTCTGTATGTCTAAAAAAATCATCCAACTCTGGGTCTGTCGTAGCTAAGTGGTTTCTATGTTTTTTCTTTTCAGATGCTTACAACAATCACGGCTTCGTAACATTCAGTTTCGGTGGGTCCTACATGCGCAGTCTTGTCAGTTTTGGATGTTTCGGAACTGGTATTTGATCTCCTAATGAAAGGGGAGATGATATAGGAAAACAATCCCACTTACTACCCATGGATACCCTAATGGCTTTGTTTGTGTGTCAGTGTGGTAACTTCAGCCCTCCATTCTCTGGTAATCGATTAAAGCACTCCAATCACACCTGCCATTCTGGCTACTTTGCCCATGT
>Ga0126342_10016691_pt1:10000-12771 | contig 12771 bp, 8 predicted proteins | sample Cyp1metagenome_FD_92528 | JGI IMG/M metagenome (GOLD analysis project Ga0126342, IMG submission 92528) | Coral microbial communities from Lord Howe Island, Old Settlement Bay, Australia - Cyphastrea 1 metagenome | ecosystem: Host-associated > Invertebrates > Cnidaria > Coral ...
TTTTCAATGGATTTCATGTTTTTTTGGGTCACGTGTGCGTCTCTTTTCCATTGGTTTGATTGTTTTCTGTGCACAGACCACTAGATTTGGGGGGCGTCATTTCACAGAAAACCATAAAACCAACGGAAATGAGACCAGAAAACATTTTAACCCCAGAAAAGTCCTCGAATTTTGGGGTTTCATTTCACCACTGGGGCCATAGAACTATGGCACCCGACATCTCCATGTTTCAGGGATTCCCAGCGCCAGGGCGCCATCCGACAGATGTACAGATCCCACCCCGTGCCCCCGTGCAAGATGACAACTACACGTTCTGTTGTCCGTAGGCATAATCATCAACCAACAAATAAATGATGATAAATGTTTTGAAGACATCTGGATTGTTGCTATAATGAATCCCAAATTTGATTGCAGGTCATGATATGCTCGGCGAATGCACCCCGGATTCATCAACCTGGTTGATAAAGAATCCAATAGGTACCCCCAAAAAATTGCGTGGCTTCATCTGGAACTCAATTGGTCACCTCCCGAAAAAAAAAAAACAGCGAAGGGGTGAATGAAAGTCCGAGGTTAACACCATATATTGGATGTATGCATTCATAACAAACCAAACTGGAGGTTTATGTTTGGGTTTACCTGGTTCCCACGTCCAATCGTCACTGCAATCAGGATTCTTGATTGCATGGCCGGAGAAGTCAATCGTACTTAGTTATATAAATAGTGATACTTTATTGATTAATTATATAAATCGTTGTCAATATTGATTGGCAAAGCTTGGCTAGATACTTTCCAAGGGTCGCGGTATCGCTTAAACCACCCAATTTGCATCGCTTAAACCCGCGTGATTTGCATCGCTTAAACCCGCGTCATGGAATCATACTCATCACCATAATCATCATCATCATCATCATCATCAAAATCATAATCATCAGCAGCAGCAGCAGCAGCAGCATCATCATCACCACCAACATCATCATCATCATCATCATCAATATCAATCATCATCATCATCATCAACATCATCGTCATCATCATCATCATCATCAATCATCATCATCATCAACATCACCATCATCATCATCATCATCATCATCAATATCAGACATCATCATCATCATCATCATCAATCATCAATCATCAATCATCAATCATCAATCATCAATCATCAATCATCATCATCATCATAACTTTCATGTCTTGTCCTTCTTCATCATCAACATCATGGACATCAATAACAGAGGACAGGTAGCAGATGAGGAGACCGCCTTGTTTGGTGTGACTCTTGTTTCTTTGTACATGTTTAATGTCAGGCAATGTAGTTACTTATGAAATGCGGTACAGCTCGTATGTAGCTGTACCTGAGGAAAAGCAATTGCTTGCAAAGAAAAGATTCGTACCTGTTTACTTCCTGTGTGACGCAAAGAAACCCTAAAGGGGTCGTACCTGTGTACTTCCTGTGTGACGCAAAGAAAGCCTAAAGGGGTCGTACCTGTGTGCTTCCTGTGTGACGCAAAGAAACTCTAAAGGTGTCGACATGTGTACTTCCTGTGTGAAGCAAAGAAACCCTAAAGGGGTCGTGCCTGTGAAACTGGCTGTGTGAAGCAAAGAAACCCTAAAGGGGTCGTAACTGTGTACTTCCTGTGTCAAGCAAACCCTACCAAAGGAGTGCTGGGTGCAGTGATGCAAATCGCTTGGGTCTAAGTGAGTCTTCTACTCCTACCCTTTCCAAGTTAACCTTTGTATCTAGCCAAGCTCATAGAAGGGGACACCCTTTCGACGACCAACTATCGCGCCTTGTAGTAGTTGGCATATTGAACTTCTTGAGCGATCAAGGACACTCCCACCAAATCCTGATACCAAACTGAGGAGTGGTTTTTCACTAAGGACCAGTTGAAACGGTTGAAACGTTGAGTCATGCAAACTTCACAATCTTGGGTCTTAGGGTCCATTTTCGCCTTCTTTTCCCAGGGGGTCCAATGTCAGATTTGATAGAGTTTTGGATGACGATAGTTGAGTTGGTTTCATTTCCGAAATAAAAAATAGAAAAGGGCATTGTTCAATTAAATATACACATAAATATATGTGTTATGTTATATCTATATCATCCGTTTCCCCTAGTAGCAAAACCCCCAAACCCCGGTTTAGTATCGATCTATTCAGTTGGGGTGTCCATATGGGGGGAAATTGATGTTCGGGAGAAGGGATTGTTGGATAAGAAAATGTTCGGGGGAAGTATTAGATAAGAAAAAGAAAATCATCGTCCAACCACCATTTGGGTTTGTCTGAAAATGGTGAATATCTCCATTTATTGGAGTTGTTCGTGGGGAAAATGACGTCTGAAAAACAATCATTTCGGGGGGGGGTTCTCCAAATTGTCAGACACCCAAGTATTCAATGTTGGAGAATCATTTATTGGATGTTACCCTCTGGTAAACTAACAGTTCACTATGGAAAATCACCATTTTGAATGGGTAAATCAACTATTTCTATGGCCATTTTCCATAGCTTTTTGTATGTTTACCAGGGGGTAACTCATTTTATCCAAAATGGGCTATCCCTCAATCTGCTTCATCAGCATTGTCCCGATTGAAATGACCATGAAAAAACAATTTCCAGACACACCCACGAGAAATCGTCGATTCTTGGTTATATACCAGTAGTACCGCACAAGGCGGTGGCGGAAGTTTCAAAAATAGGAAACCTATAGGAGAGATTGGTTGTTGTGAATCAGGGATGGCAGAGCGAAGCCACTGATGGACTGAAAGGTGCTT
>Ga0126342_10016692_pt1 | contig 12771 bp, 12 predicted proteins | sample Cyp1metagenome_FD_92528 | JGI IMG/M metagenome (GOLD analysis project Ga0126342, IMG submission 92528) | Coral microbial communities from Lord Howe Island, Old Settlement Bay, Australia - Cyphastrea 1 metagenome | ecosystem: Host-associated > Invertebrates > Cnidaria > Coral ...
ACCGATTAGTACCATAGGGGGAGTCACATCCATTCACCAGCTATGACTGGATGGGTACCACCAGCTGTGATCAAGCCCATGGCCTCGAAGTCAGACTCAGGAGGGGTTCCCATGTAGGCATAGGGGGGCCAATCGATGTCCTGATTTTTTCACTGGCATTACAGGCAGAGATGCTGTGGATGGTTGCGAAATCCTGCACCATGAAAAGGAAGGTTGAAACATGTTGAAACCTTATAAATAATGGGATGTTTACCATCTATCAACTGGTGCAGGATTTCTTCCATCCACAGAATCAAATATCACTACTATGGGTCTGTCTGAAAACGCGCTGTACCCATATGATCTCATGTTCATTGCCTTTTGAGAGTGAACATGATCATTACGCAGTGGATGTAGATGTATACCTATTTTCGGACAAAGCCATATCTGTGGCAGGAAAGGGTGTCTAACCGACATTATCCAACAATCATCATCCAAAGGTAACTAGTGGCAACTAGCAAAGATAGCAAATTCAAGCGACAAAATGCCGATCAGAACAAGAGCGCAACATGCTGAACGGAATGCACATCCAAGACACGCAGATGCAGCCGACCCACACCGGGATGTAGCATCATGTTGAAAACTTGGATGCGCACTTCAGTTGGTAAGTTGTTTTTAACCTATAATGTATATATATATATATATACTTAACAGGAAATTCGGAATATTTTATATATATAATATATATAAAACTAATACTGGGGCATAATATGCACATGGTTACTATATATTACTATCCCCTTACGAAGTGGGATGCGCCCCTAAGTGGGGATCATCTTCACCCTGATGTCTGTTGGTCACGACCCCAAGATCTGATGGCAAAACACGGTGTCCTACACAATTGGTTAAACCACTGAGCGACAGGGTGAGATCGCGAGATCGCAATCTCCGGGCAAACTCAACGATAAACACCCTACACACCTTGACATTGCTGACTTTTCCCAAGGGAAAGTCTGCTATTGTCCCCTCCAATCTCCTGGCCCAAGATGATCTTGGGGTACATCTTGCCTCCCATGACCTCAGGATTACCATCCCATGTTAGGTCGACCAATTTCTTGCACACCAATTTGTCCACTAAATTCTTGAGGGTTTCTCTAAAAATCTTGGGAAAAGCCTAAATTCACTAGTTGATCAGCATTGTCCCCACTTGGGGGTATACAGGCTAATCGACTAACATGTTGAATTATGTTCAACCCCACCAAAAAAAATGAGGCCAATCGGCAGATGGCTTTCCCGACTTGGATCCTGCCGTAAGGAATCGTAAGGGAGTGTTGGAGGTGAGGGAGTGCAGGAAACTGTTTGGAAGATGTTGTTTTGGAAGATGTTGGAATGTTTAATCCTTAACCCTAAGGATCCCGATCATACCCTGGTACGTCTACAGGCTCGGTACGTCGAATGGATTCATATGAATTCGGATGCGGGGTGACGATTATTGCATGGCATGCCGGGGCGAAGAATAATAGCTTCGGAACTCAATGTGCAGGGGCCAGGGTGGGTCATAAATTAATTCTACAAATAGGATTGCCACGCGCTCCCGTTTTTCGCTTTGGACAGAGCCATCCCGAGGCTGTTTTCAATCTCTTTTTTAGAAGCAGGCAAGACCAAAAACGGGCGCGCCAAATCCACACGTTAGAGCGTGTGGCAACCCTGTTTTTGGGGTTGACGCTATATAACCGATGCTAATCGACGCTAACCGACGCTAACTGACGCTAACCGACGCCAACCAACGCTAACCGACGCTAACCGACGCTAACCGACGCTAACCGACGCTAACCGACGCTAACCGACGCTAGCCGACGCTAACCGACGTCAACCGAGACGCTATAACCGACGCCAACCGATGCTAACCGACGCTAACCGACGCTGATGCTAACCGACGCTAACCGACGGCGACTGACGCTAACAAATGCCAGCAATATACCTATTTGTCAACAACTGAGGCTAACCGACGCTTGGGTCGCCAAAACATGCAGACAGACCACGAATGGCTAACCGACGCTAACCGACGGAATGTTTTGAATGATACGGGAATTGCTGGTTCTGACACTGTTGGAAGTTACACAAAAATCTTTAATTGATTCCCACGGGACAACTTTCTGTGGCCAATAGCGTGCGACATTGTTGGCACGGGTCCCCAGGCGTGTGAACGGCGTGTGTGTGACGCACAGTGATCTGTAATTAAAGATGCATGGTCAGTGGAAGTCTACGAGGTGATGCCAAGAGAGTGGGCAACTATGTGCAGGGCTAATCTTGGAGAGCCACCAAAAAAAAGCTGTGGCCCGTCAAAGCCGACCGCGGACAGTCAGCCGGACCAGCTAAGCGTCAAAACGGCTAATGGTCAGGTGGTGCTGGCCAAAAGAAAGGCAAAACAAGAGCAAGAATGGTCGCCCAAAACCTCCCTGGCAGCTCGCAATTCTGTGAAGGCCCGTGGCGTTTGGGGACACGCGTCGGGTCAAGTTGTTGAGCCGAAGAATTCCTATACTCTTATTTCGGTTCGGCCAAAAGCTGCCCAGTGAGCATCTTATACTCGGTCTTTACATCTTCTCAGGAGGTATTTGGAGCTATGCGAGATGTACCTACCATCGCATTGTTGTTTACATTGCCTATACACATGTGCAACGCGTTCCTTCAACCATCCATGTTGTTTTGTTCCGTGTTCCACAAAGCATCTCATTGCATCTCATGCTGAACCATGGTTTGCGCATTATAGACTCACCATCGGTCATGTTCGACCCTTGCCGACCCGTCGGATCGATAGAGCCCACAGCCCCAGAGGGGTCACGGACCTTTCTGAGCAAGGGTCAAGCTCATGGTATGTGATGGGCAAGGGTCAGGCGGCTCTAGTGACCTACCCTGGATCCTTAGGATTCTTGCTGATCCAATTTCGAGTAATGTCAAAACACAATTTGGTGAAGATAGGGGTTTCCTAAGTGAAAACGCCTAGGTTCGTGTTGTTGGTAAACTCCACAAAACATCCGTGGTTTCTACCATTCATTCCTTAAGTGTAACCTTCCCATAAGTTGATCCAGATCAGCTATGGTATTACAAATATAGCCCATGAAGTTCGATGGTTTACCAATGGAACATGGTGATTTTCCAATGGTGAAATTGCCAGAGGGTTTCCATATGCTCCATGGTTCGCTTCGACGGCTCCAGCTCGAAAAGCTGTTTGGTTTAACCTATAGGCCATATTAACATCTCTACCATAACTTCATTTATAGATGATTTCTCCAAATATCACATCCAAGTTGCTTATAAATGTTTATTATATATATATATATCATATATCATGTCAAAGGATCAAACATCCCACGATATTCCATGTCTATCCCCACTATATATCCCCAATTGGAGCTTTCTTAAGTCATGGGGGATCCCCAAGTCACAGGTTTCAATACTAAGTCTTGTTCTAATAGCTTGGATGATTTGGGGTACCCAAATGACTTAGGCAACCTCCATATATGTTCAGCCTCTATCATAAGCATAAACATTGCATATTCAGGATGATTCACTTTAGGAAACCTCCATATATGTTCCATTGATCAGCGTTATTAATCACTATAACCCCCCATTAACATGTTCCCATATATATGATTGGTTTTGCAGCACAACGATTCATCTTCCATATATATATATATATATATATTTCCCCAATAATCATGAAAATAATGGTAATAATGATAGTAATAATCATGAAAATAATAGTAATAATAATAGCAATAATAATAATCATCATCATAATAATAATAATATATACGTATATATATATAAATAATATCCCATAGATATCTTTTTCCATATGTTCCACGATACAAAACTCCCCGAATGGTCGATGAGGTTTTCTCCGAAGCACTCCAGGAATCAGCGGTTCCTTTGGTCCGCAGATTTCTGCTGCCTGACCTGGCGCCGCTGTACCCGGCTGTCTCTTCATGAGATACAATAACATATTAATCATTGAAAACTAGTTGTGATAACAATAGTAATAATATATAGTAATAATATGTATATAATAATATGTAATAATATCTAACAATATCTAATAATATCTAATAATATCTATATAACAACATCAATACACATACAGAAACATCATGTCATTATGTAATTCTAGGTTGTTCTGACGGTATTACTTCATGATATGTTAATTTCTTCTGACTGCATCCACTTCATGTCCTCCCATCGACGACCTAAGACGACCTAAGACGCCGCACCCTGAGAGATCAAAGACGCAAAACCGAGAGCAAGACCTTGGTTCAGCAGGAAAAATGGGGCTATGAATTGGGGGGAACGTCATGGAATATCTCATGAGTGCTTTTTCTTAACATGTTAAAACATACTAAAAAGCAAGCTTTTGGATGCTCTGGCCAGATGATTCGTGTAAACAACGAACCATTTTTGAAGGGTATCCCAGATTATTCGTGTGTATACCAACTATACACCCAGCGTGTGTTTGTGAACAGAGATCATGCACTTACTTCGCCAATGCAAAAAAAATGCGGCTATCCCGAACTGATCGCGGTTCTCTGTCATCGCACAATTGGAGTCTATTTGAATGGGAATAGAATATCCAAGTTCGTCCCAGTTTCAACCCAATCCCAATTGAGCTGTCAAAAACCCATGGGTTGAAGTTTATTCTTTAAGAAAAGGGTTTACCATGGTTTACTACAGTAACCTCTTGAAAAATCTTGAAAAGGGGATCAGCCAACAATCCAGCCAATAGCAAACACTTCACAAACATTTCGCAGAACCAGGTCCGAACCAGTGTCAAAATCATCTAAAAGATCCTACGACCTCCATTGCCCATGCAGAAGCATCGACTGGATGACTTGAGTGACTTGAAGTTGTCCCAACTTATGCACATACCCAGGAAATCTCTTAGAAAGGCCCAAAAAAAAAAACATACAAGATCCGAAGGGTTTGGGTGTATGGCTTGGCTGAAATCATCTCAAACTCAACCTCAAATCCATGGGATTCCATCGAGCCACGCACGGCCATGATCGTCAAAAAGTCGAGTTGACTCGGGCTGTCAAACACTCCACGTTTGTTGGACGCTGCACTTGAGCCGAATTCCATCAACGGTTCTTTCAGTGTGGAATGCGAAACCAACAAAACCCTGAGTCGTTCGTGAAAATTACTACCGCGCCATGTTCAGACCATCAACCTCTTATTGAACCTTCGCGCGCGTGGTATTGTTAAATCATCAAGTAAGGTCTGCAGATTATATATTGACATTCATCCTGGTTAATTATCGTGAACTATTACTGGATTATCAGCTCTTTTTAAAAGCAACTAGCTCATGATGGAGATAATTATTTAAAAAAAACAAGTTCCAGCTCCACATTCTGATCATATCCGATACCCTCTGGTTATTTAACACAGCTATGGAAAATGGCTGATTTATATAGATAATTTAAGTGATGATATACCTATCTCAAACAGTTGGCGATTTTCATTTTTCCAAAAAGCTACGTTGAATAAGCTTAAAAGGTAATGCAAATATCAAGTTTCATCAAGTTTCCATCCCTTGAATCACAAAACCTGGCCCAGTCACATCGACGCGATGCGTCTGCTTCGCTCATCCTGCCCGGGCCATGGCGAGCCCGATAAAGGGCCCCAATCTTCAAAAACTCATGTGCCCACTGGTTGACAAAGATCGAGATTTTTGCATAGAAAAAGAAGGTTGGGATACAAAAAAGAAACATCTTTCAGATTCTTTCAGCATTTTCTCTGATGATATTTCTCTAATTGCCTCTCTTGGAATCACGCCGTAGCCGGTTCAGCTCTTCAGGACATGTCTCTGTCCTGTTAGTTATAAAAGGCATGTCCTCTACATGCGTATGATGCAGTCTTATTTAATAGAAAAATAGGATTATATAAGACCAAACATTTCCAACATCTGGGGTGACCAGAGCCAAGTTTTGACCACTGATAGTCTATATGAATAATCCGGAATGATCATGGCTACCCTCGGACACGAATTCACTGAAACAGTGGTCCTACAGAGGAAGCCCTTTGTGAGGGCTCCGGTTTTCGCTGCAAAATGTTTAAATGATAGTGAAAGCACAACGCCAGCATGGTACCACATGCATTGTATTCACGCGCCGTTCTTTAAGCCCAATGCAAATAAGATCCAACCGAAAGCTACCAGCCATCTTGAAACTTCCAAGCCATATTCTAGCAAACACCTTCACAGCACTCTGATCCTCACATCAATGAAATGCGCCGGAAGCCGGCATGTCCAGATGAAATTTAGCACCTGTATGGCTCAAAAAAGCTTGCGCCAGCGGACCCCAAAATGGAGGTCGCCCCCCGAAAAGTACATTTCAGCAGGATGCAAAATTCCTCCATTTGTGGTATTCAAACTCCAAACATTACCAAACCAAGCTTTAATGACAGTGTATTCACCAAATCAAGTTTTGGTTTCATCATGTTGAATCATGCTTTATCAACAATAGTTAGTTGCTATACTGGCTATATACTCTATATGCTTGTTTCCGCTCGCACACTCGAAGTTTCTCTACTCTATACCACAGCAACTTCAACCCATCATCGCTCAAAAAGAGACACGCACCTCGGCCTCTCGCAGATGCAGCCTTGGCGAAAATCATGGTTGCAGGGGAATCTGGGCAATGGATGGCAATGGCTGGTTGGCTTTGGAAAAGCATATGATAAAACGACGCGTAGCTTCAGTGATTTTGAGCACAAACAGGTTGATGCTGTTGATGTTAGATTGACAAATCATCAAAACACAACAGGAATATGAGAATCCAATAGGGTTTCAAAGCCGGATAATCCCCACGGAACATATGGGATCTGGGATCAATCATCTATGAAAACAGTGGAGGCTTCTGTCAATGTTCCATTTTCAGCTTGGCACTGGTGATACTTTTCTACCTTCAGGACCTCCCCAAGCCTGAAGGCACTTGCCTCAACAACAGCTTCCCCCGAGAAAAAGGCTGCCGTGGCACCACTCCGTCTCCACCACTGCTGGCTTCCAAATCCGCAGCCTTTTGCAATAAAATGGTTCTGTCTGTGGGAAATTGTTCTTATGTCTGGGTCAGAGGGATATACATTTTCGAGATAAAACATCAACCATCTATATCTAATTGTTGGGTGCGATAGACACGGATAGATTAACTCGTTTTTGGATGTGAACACCTTGTTTGGAGAGGTTACTTTAAATCCACCAGTTCAGTGTAAATCCCGCAACACTTGCAGTAACAGAAAGAAGATCGTTGAACGAAAAAAACACATAGCAACGTTATCTGAAAATGCATAGCAAGGTATCTACAACAGATAATATGATTTTGTACCATCTGGTTATTTAACATAGCCATGGAAAGTGGCCCATTTATAGATGGTTTACCTGGGTTTACCTAATAAAAATGGTGATTTTCCATGGCTATGTTAAATAAGCAGATGGTAGTTGGATTTACCTACTAACTTTTGGTGATCTCTTGAGGGATCTAAATGGCCAATCCGCCAATCCACGAGCGATTTGATTCATGCCCTCATTCGGGGCAGAGTCATCCCCCACGCGTCCCAGGATGTGTATCGATCTGTAAGCACCACTCTTGACTTTTCTGACCATGCAAAGGGGTAATTGAATGTAATGGATAAGTAGGGGTAGTTACTCGTAATTACAGTATATCAAGTGGAATGAGCCATAAAAACTATCACTATCCCATCTGATTATACTAGTTGGTTGATAGGTTTCCATGACATAGGGGACATAGGGGTTACAAGAATTCCCACTAACCAGATAGTATAACTCCTGACAATGACCAATCAACAAGGGTATGTTTAATGGCTTGGGGAATCCTGGTGCACACATGGTAGTGGGAAGGTCGTTTCACCTTACAAATAACCCACTTCCCCAGATGGATGCAGGTTGAACGCTTGAAACTTCATCTATCTGTGTTTGTCAAAAAAATATGATACCCAAAAATCCAGTAGTTTGGGAAATTGTAGAATATCAGCTTCCACAGTCTTTGGTGGCAATGTATAGCAATGTTAGGGTGTCATCCATCACTTGAGACAAGATCACTTTGGGGAGCATGGCATAAAAAGGTTCTCATATTGAACTACAATATACTAATATACTGTAATCATCCAATCATCTACGCATTTAGCATGAACTGCAAATAAGATCAAATAAGTATCAACCACCAGGCTTTCTCTAAAAACCGGCTGGCCACACAATGGTTTTGACATGACAAATTTCCGCCGAATCTCCTGGTTTATCATGATGTTCGATAACAAAATCAGCATGACTTTTCTAGGTATTTTGTTAACATTACCCTCTGCTTATGACATTCATAGTTTGCCATGGAAAGATCCACCATGCTATTAAGAACGGTAAACCATGGTGTATACCATCTATTTCGATGAATGGGCCATCTATACCATGGCTATGTTAGTCATAACCAGATGGTAACATTAACTAACCATCTCCCCAAAAGTCCCCATGTTTTCACCGTTTTGGATGCGGTGCCACCTCAAAAGGTCGTGCAAGCGCGTGGTGGACGGCGCGTGGCGATTCTTCCACACCATCTCCTGGCCGGTCATGGTCTGGGACAGGGAATGGATGGGTTGCTGGGGGTTGCTGGGATGATGACATTACTAGTGATGACTGGGATCATTCCCGAAAATTCCCTGCGTAAAACGCACCAGTAAGAATTAATGAAGGTGAAAACTATCAATGAGATGATATGAATGTCCTTTGTGGTACAAACACATGTACAGAGACATATGTGTAAACGCATATGTCTGTCCAAAAAGGACATATATATATAATATTATATACATATACCTATATATATATCAACTTGCTTCACTTCCATATGTCTCTATATCCATGATGTTCCCCGGAAAGAAACCTCACTCCAAATCAAAAAATGTGGCGTCAACACCAAAAAACAAAGCCAAAGGATCGAGCCGAAGGCCTGAGAGGTGATGAACGATGAGGCTATGCTTGGCATGCTTCCGCTGGGTCGGAGAAGCGTCAAGTTTGTCACATGTTGGCACAGTCGACCAATGGTTACACTACCTTGTTGGATGCTGGAAAAACATGTGTTTATTGGTTATCCTCCCAACTTCTGATGTGTTTATTTGTTATCCTCCCAACTTATGATGGTCACATTACGATGTTGAACGTCTAAATCAGTGAAATTCCAATATTTCGCCGTGTCACATCAGTATCTAAGAATGTAAAATCAAACAAATCCATATGTTGATGGTTTGCATTCCATACATAATCATCATTTGTCTCCAAAATGTCTCTAACAAAAATCATCTCCCAGTAGCATCAGCGCGACGTCGCCACCATAGCGGCCGGCCTTGTAGGGTTCCAGTGCCATGCGTTGCCAATCGCACAAGGCACGGCCCGTGCCCATGGCATAGAGCAGTTCCGGGAGCGACTGCGGCACCAAGGAGGGGTCCTCCTATGGAAATATCAGATATGTAATGGGAATATCATGGGATATGAATGGATATGATATATAGTTATCGAATGATTATGATATATGGACCATATATGCATATGTATATATATATATATACGTAGGGCTTTCTTAAGTCATGGGGAATCCCCAGTCGTCACCATGGGTTAACCTTGTTCCTAAGTCATGGTCATCCATGACAAGTGGCTGATGACTGGGGGTAACCACATGACAAAACGGACACCTCCGATGGGTTGAACACAGGTCTGAATCCACTGAAATATGGCAGGCTATTCAAGGTGTGTATCCGACGTGCTGGAAAATCAAACATGGCTGGAAAATATGTCCAGAGGCTTCTAGCTGGAAAAAAACCATCTATAAACGGGAAATTATCCATTGCTTTTGTTTGATTACTGACGGGTAATGCACATGAATTCATCCTGAAAATAGTGGATTGTATGATATCATATTGCAAAATGTTGAGTTGATAGGGTTTGTTTCCTTGACAATGGCCAATCTTAGATAGCCTGCAAAATAGTCGAGCTGGTTGAGCTAATGTATCCCCATGATCATGGCAAACATATTATGTACTAAAGTATACTAAAGTATACTAAAGTAACCATCCAGTTGATTTATGTGGAAAATCATGGATTGACCTGGCCGAATCTGGGGTTGATTTTATCGGCGTTTCCTAAAAAAAAGTTCCGGGATGATTCGCCTAAAAAAAATATATCATGGGTTACGTATGTTTTACGTATATCATCCGTGAAATCCCTCTAACTTGTTGCTTTGTCCACAATGTTTGGGTGGTTTTTAGTCTCTAAGTACCCAAGTACCCCATTGATTTTTCTGGATTTTGCTGGATTTCCAGAAGCTTTCTCAGCTCTCCCAACGTTTAAGCGGCGTTGGCCTTTGGCTCAGGCTTCGGTACGGGCACAGGTGGCACATCCTTATGTGGATGGAGAGGGAAAATCTGGTGGTTGAAGCTTTTATTATTCGTGTTACTGTTTAACTTATTACTATTGTTTGTTGCATCCATCATATTATTCATTATTACTATTTTTTGTGACATCATTATCACCTGGTTGGTGGCTTTAACCATCTTGAACAATATTAGGCAATGGGAAGGATTATCCCATATATTATGGAAAAGAAAAGCCATGTTCCAAACCACCAGTCACTCATTATGACTATTGTGTTCTTGTATAAAGATTGATAAAACATGGTTTCTTGCTGATTTGTCACTATTTTTTCACAAAAAAAGGCATGGTTCAGTTTGAATCTCTGAAAGCCTCGCACCGGATGTTCCGGTTTCGATGTGGAAAAACAACAATCCAGTACTGGTTGGTGGTATACCTACCCCTCTGAAAAATATGAAAGTCAGTTGGGGTTACTATTCCCAATATATGGAAAAATAAAAAACATGTTCCAAACCACCAACAATCCATTAGATGTTTCGATATGAAGTTGTATTGCTTAAAACAAGAGACATGCTGATGAGGTTGATGCCATCATCAACGGTCAACTGGCACCGTTCATTTCCGACATCTGCTTGTACCATGTGTATCCATGTGTACCCAATCGTTTCGCCTGGGTCATTCTGGAACCATATCCCCTACCAGTGCTCAAGACTTCCATACCGGGCCATACCCTTCTACTGAATTCTACTGATTGGTTGAAAGATAGGGCCTCCAATATTAATATTGGATTATCATAGTCCCATCCACCGAACAAAATGAGCTCATCCACCTAATGGGCCTCATTTTATGGCCAGATTCTGGGGATGCAACAGCAACCCCGGTCAATATAAATTCAGACTTCACAGTCAACACAAGATTCATGGCCCTTAACTCCGTCCCAATAACCCCCCCAAAAAAAAGAAAAGGAACATACAACTGTGGTAGATCTAGCGCTTCCTACCCTTTTGAGGCTTCCTATATACATTTTCCAAATATTCCTGGTTTGATCCCTACAAACCATGGCAATGTTGTGTTTTCTTGGATGGTAACTGGTAGTAGTGAACATTTGGTTGTTTCCTATAGGGTTAACCCTAAATCATCCATTGATGGATTTTTCCTGAAAAAAACCATCCAGCGAACCAGCGGGGATCCCCTATGACTTGTTGAAAACCTCCATGGATGGTTTTCATCGAACTCAGCGCCATCTCTTCGCTATGTTCCTATGTTCATTTACTGGAGGCTATAAATTGGTATATAAATATTGTAAAGGTCGCACAGATTTCGATAGGTACCATTTATTTAGCTCATAACTTTACAGTAGATTGACAGTAGACTGCTACATAAATACATTGTGTTTCTGTATTTCCATGTGTTTTTTGTAGCGTTTTTCATGTTTAAAATAAACCATGTATTTTTGTAGCAGTTTTCCTCAGCCAGGTGGCAGGGATCCAAATGCCCAAACCAGGCCATACGACGGGGAAATGACCTGGAGTTTTTCAGCGGCTGAAACTCCAATTTAAATTTGGGTTGGAAAAAAATGTAGATTTTCTGATGTACTTGTTTTATTGTTTATCACATTCACTTTAAACTAATTTTTATGAATACTATTATTTGAACGTTTGGAACAATGAAGAGCAATAAACACTACCGCTTCTGATATCAACACAACCATTCTTGGAATTCCATTATGTGATATCAACAACTATAATTATAATGCATTATATGATTTTTCAGATAACATTTTTTCTTACATGATGGTAGATTTATGGTATAATACCGTTAAACCAATTAAGTAAAACAGTTTTTGATATCAGAGAACAATTACTAATTACCAAAAACACATGCACATGTGGGATTAATATCCCGGAAATCAGTACAACACAGAACAAGATGAATATATAGAAGAATAAATACATGTACATAACATTGTCAATGGGAATTTCAGGATCCTAAATTGGAGGTACCTACCATATATAAGGCCTATATAAGGACCAAATTTCAGGGAATATCTCAGCAAAATATGGTCTTTAAAAACCATCCATATTCCATCCATATTCCCATGAAATCACCATTTTTCATGCTTATCACCTCCGTTCTTTTCTGGGTTTAGGTCTGGCCAGGCGCGGCCAGCTCCGCCAGCTCCGGCCAGGTCCTCCCCCGGGGCCTTTCCGGCGATGCACGCCGTGCGCGGAGGACAACTTGGAGCTCTTCGAGCCGCGGCTCGACAACTCGTCGGGAAGGTCCAACTCAGGGGCTTCACCTGAAAAAACGTGGCCAGAGAACATGGCAACATGGCCCAGTAAGTATGATTTACCATATATATATATATATAT
>Ga0126342_10016693_pt1 | contig 12770 bp, 18 predicted proteins | sample Cyp1metagenome_FD_92528 | JGI IMG/M metagenome (GOLD analysis project Ga0126342, IMG submission 92528) | Coral microbial communities from Lord Howe Island, Old Settlement Bay, Australia - Cyphastrea 1 metagenome | ecosystem: Host-associated > Invertebrates > Cnidaria > Coral ...
CATCATTAAGTCATCATTAAGTCATCATTAAGTCACCATTAAGTCATCATTAAGTCATCATTAAGTCATCATTAAGTCACCATTAAGTCATCATTAAGTCATCATTAAGTCATCATTAAGTCACCATTAAGTCATCATTAAGTCACCATTAAGTCACCATTAACGCTCCTTGACGCTCCATTCTCACCGTGGCCATCGACGCCAGGCGACAGCAGCGTGGGGATGGTATCGGTGGCTTGTGACCAGTTGCTGGTGGAAAAAAGTTGTCCAAGATCGCCCGCAGGGATGACAAGGGCTACCAAGGCCTCGAAAAAAAAAGACTCAGAATTGGTTTATATTATATATTATATACTAAATATGATATATTATGGATTATAGATTTTATACATTATATATTATATATTTTATGTCTATATAAATTATGTATATATATATATGTATTATACCATTTATCTATATATATATATATATGATTATACATTATACATTATATTATTTATCTATATATGTTATATGTATTATATTATATTATTTATCTATATCAAAAATATAAAAGTCATATACATATATACATATATATGTATATATCATATATCTAATTATATATATTATATATTATATATATTATGTGTGTGCGTCTATGTGCGTATATGTATATGTATTTGTATATGTATATGCGTATGTGTATGGATATGGGTATGCGTATGCCTACGCCTATGCACATGCATATGTATATACATATATCCACCGTAAACATCCGTAAACCCTAGTTCTTGCAGTTATAAACCAACTTAGCTAAGATTTGGTTAAATCGAAGCCAGAAACCCTGGCCTATAACATCTATAACCCATTTGGGTGTGGTGGTATGTGGATTTATGTGGTGGTTCCTGTAAAATCTTCCCTAACACCAATTGATATTGGGTATGATATAGCTATGATATGGGCAAAGGTCGAGTCATAAGGCAGCCATGGTGTTGGGGATCCCCTGTTTTGAAAAATACCCACATGGGTTTGTTGAAAATGGATTACCCCAAAATCCCGTGGTAAATCTCATCATGCCCTCCACTAAAATTGCCCTTTTGTGGGAAGGGTCCCCAATTTGTTGGGCAAACCGCAAATCCATATATCGATGTGATCATTTTAGTTCTGTACATAGGTATATCATCGTATATCTTCCCTCGCAGATCCAGGATTGGGATCGAAAAAAGAAAACTTGCCACGCACAAGAAGCCAACGAAGAATGAGGCCACAACAATGGTGGCGAAAATGTTGTTCCCCTGATCCAAGGCATCCTGAGCTGAAAGATGCTGGCTCGGACTTACAAATCTTACAATCCCTACTAAAATTTTATGGATTCCAACATGTTGCAATCCCAAAGGGGATGATGGGAAAACAATGGAAAACGCAGATGGTGGCCCAGGTCGTTAGCGAAGTTGGTATACTTCAATAGATATGTCAATAGCTTAATGATGTGATTTATGATGTGTGTGTGTGCATACTTATATGCGTATTTACATTCATACATACATTCATATATACATTCATATATACATTCATATATATTATATATATATATTTTTTTTATTTATATTTATATATCTATATATATTAATTATATATATATACTGTACATATATCCAACAGTATTTTCACATCAACCAACCAACATCCACAACTGGGGGGCCAGTCGCCCAGGTACCGTGCCCTTGGTGACGAAGATGAAGCCACCGAAGAGCCCCGCGAACGCCAAGGGCGGTGGCACCCCCAGGGAGCCCGGCAACAACGAGGTGAGGAGCTCGCCGCCCCGGGAACCTGGCTTCATGGGAAATTCCAAGGGGAAAAACCGATGGATAGCACCAAAAATGTGATTTATGGATATGACACTTATATATATATATATAGATGTGTTCTAAAAAATTGATGAGAAACCCTGGTGAAAGCATGGCTTTGCACCCAAAATTTGGTGTTTACATCTGTTATATGGTCACTCAATACTGTGAAAAATGATGTTTTGAACCAATAGATTCATTAGATTCTTGGGGCAGCCTATTTCCAAAACCAGCACCATCCCCCGCTGGGGGTGAGGGGGAATGAAGACCAAGGACCAAATTCCGTTTTGAAATAGATCCGAATGCTCAAAAATTGGAAAATCGATAAATAAATCAAAAATTCCCAAATAGATCAAACAGTTATCCACATAGCTGACCATATATATATATACATATTACATCCCACCCTTACTGCTTCACAGCAGCAGTAAGCGATGAGTAGAGCCATGTGGAGGAAGACAAAGGCCGCAGACGTTAACCAGGCACCTATTGGGCCCACTGAACCTGCGTCGCCAGCGGGAATTCGTGGAAGCCATGGCTCATTTGTGGATGAATTACCCTCTTTAAGTGTCACAGGTATACGAAAGATGTTTACGGGAAAATCTACGGGAAACCATTTTATTTACCATCAAATATATAAGTATTCATATATATATACACATATAATATGTATAGGGTGTTCCTGTAAAACGTCCCCTAAACCAATCCACTGAATGTACATAGCCTCTGGCAATTTCACATAGCTGTGGAGGCCATGGCTCATGAAAATGGGTAATTCACCGAGTAAAACGATGCTTTTCCATAGGCATGGTACATTACCAGAGGGTATAGTAAATTATGGGGATATAGTGGGGGTTCACCAACCTGAACTAGTACAATTTTGGGATGGTTCCCTATACTAACCAAATAGAATGTATCACAATGTGTCAGAATGTATCAATGTATCGGATCTCAAATGGATGTGTGTTTAAAAACTGGTGTAATATGTGTTGATGTGGTAAGCCATGGTAAGCCCAATACATTTGACCCGACTTGGGGTGGATCTCAGGTAGATACCTCCATTTCTGGATGGGATAAGCCACTTTTTTAATAGGGGACTAACATGGACGAACAGTACCAGGCATTCAAAAACCAGTTAGTTAAGTGTGATGATCCAGGCCCTTCCCCCAAGCCTGCTGCCATGGATTTCAAGGACGTGGCCGGCTTTCCAGTGGTGGCCATTGTTTTACACGCCACCTCCGCAATGAAGAGCCCTTAGCGAGGCGCAGTCATTGTTACATTGGAGACAATGGAAACTGGAACATGTAAACGTGGCAAGCTAGGAAATCTCCCAAAAATGGAGGTTGAAATGGGAAAACCTTCTATAGATAGGAGATGTTCAATTGCCATGGTTGATTACCGGAGGATGAATGGAAATCCAAACGTCATTGGTTCTCAGAATGTCGCAGGAAGCCATGGTTTTTACCTCCAAAAAAAGTGCAGCTCTTCCCTGCAACAAATTCTGGGAAAACAGAACCGGCATGTAAATGTCTATGAAAATGGACTGATGACCATCGCCCAATCTGGGCATATATAATCCAACTCATCCAACTCTTGACCATGGCAACAAAATGCAAAAAATCATGCAGAAGAGCTTTCACAAGCCTTGGGGGATTCATTGATTCATTGGTCCCCCAAGGCCAATGGGTTGGTTTTGTGCGACCAACTTGAGTGAGTTCAACAGGTGCAAGTTGGGAAACTGTGCTACGTGTGAGCCATCATACCTACAAAGTTGTTAATATTACTTAATTATTCTGCCCCTTAGACCGATGCAGGGAAGACTTGATGCATCTATATAGGGCAACCCCTTAAACCAAGTAGAAAAACAAAGTTATCCAAAAAAATGTGGCCAGTTACTTTGATCTTTTGGGGCTGAGTTACATTGGTTAAAACTGTGACTTGAACACTGCCAGGAGTCCCGTGGTGGCCATATACATCCACGCTCCAGTGAGCGCCAGCGTGGATGGGATGAATCCTGCAGGCTGCGTCACGGCGGGCAGGGCCAAGATGCCAGCACCCACTGTGGTCCCAGCCACCAGAACGATCGCATTCCTGGGCGATTTGGATTTGGATTTGGAGCCGAAAACCCGGGAGATTGAAATGAACTTCCCGAATGATGCCATCCATCTGCATGTCATAGAGTATTTATATATATATATATGTGTGTGTGTGTGTGATTATATATATGTGTGTGTAAATGGTATATAGTATAAATATACATATCTATGCCTGCCTACACCCTCAAAGGGATTTTGTTCAATCTCTTTGGAAACCACTCCGACAGCCAAGCTGAAACCGAAACGGTTCCACCTAGCTATGCCAAGTCTGGAAGACGAGCAGCAGCACAGATGGCTCCTTGTACTCCACTTTCCTCAGATCATGGGCACCACTAGATTCACTAGATATGTTCAGGGAGCGCCACTTTCAGATCCATTTTGACTATTTGTCTGTGTAAGAGCTTACCCGAAAGTCTAAAATCCACCCATTTTCAAGCATCTTCGCCGGACCACCGATTTTCATACATTAACAGCATCAGCCAGAGGGCTCCGAGGCCATTCCATCCCAGTCCAAGGTGGAGAACAGCCTTTCCTGCACCATCTTTTCAGGGTCCTGCAGGATGGCCTTCAATACGGCCTGCGAGTAGTTGTTGCCTCAGATCTTGGAAGATATGGCAATAAATGTCAACAAATGGATGAGATGAGATGAGATGAGATGAGATGAGATGAGATAGATAGATAATGATAGATAGATAGATAGACAAATAGACAAATAGACAGGTCATCCAAAACCATTGCAACATTTGTCCATGGCCTGATTGAGATAACACTGGACAACCAGGCTCGGCAAGGTGGCACCCTGTGAGAAAACCCCGCTCCTGATTATAGCACCCAAAAAAAAGGATTGAAAAGCATAAAAGCAAACTTTTACTAAGATTACTAAGTGGTAAAATGTTATTCTTTGACTTTTCTGTCTCTTTGGAGTCTCGCTAGCTGCACAACAAGTCAAGCGGCAATCGTTTGAGGTCAAGGAGAGCTGCTTGTCGAAGGTGTTGTTCACCCCGGCAATCACCTGAGAGCTTCAAAGCGCGGATGTCCATCAAATTTCCGCGGATTTCTTTAAGAAAAATAGCAGGGGTTTCCTGTGCTGTTTCGCTTGAACCCATTTGGAAAATCTCAACTCGGAACATCTCGGAACAAACGATCGGAGCCACAGTGTGACAGGTTTCACCTGCTGCGTCTGATACAAAAAAACATCCAGATTCGAAGGCAAAATCAGGCCGAAGCAGCCTGAATGTGAAAAATGTCATCCAATTCAATTTGCTGTCAGGTCTAGATACATCTGACCAACTGATCAAGTCCAATCGAATCTATCCATGAATTATATTGTATAATCAAGTATAATCATGTATCCAATGCTACCCCGATCCCTGAGGTACTTTTCACAACCTAATGTCTGGACAGAAAAAGTCCACTCACCAAGACAGCAGCGCCTCATCTCAGGGATTGAGATCTATGGCCCCCACGTCTCCATTTTCTCGCCCTTTGGTGGATTTTCCATGATTTTCCCATTAAAAATTGGTGGGTTTTCCATAGTTATCTGAGAGAAAACCAGAGGGTATTTCATCGTGTATCCCCATTTTGAATGATGATTTGGTTGAATTGCATCCCGAAAATCTAGTCGATGGATGTTGATCATATTCCCAGATTTGGTTGGATAAATTAAATCCCCCGTTCTTGTTGGTCCAATCCCCATGGCTATGTCATCCGAACCTTACCATCTCCAAGGCCGCTGCTTGGATATGCATTTCTGTTAAGTGCTAATCCATCTGACCTATGTTAAAATTAAATGTTCCATATAACCATATTTAACCATCTAGAACCAAATATAAATAGATATAGATATAGATATAGATACAAATATAGATATAGATATAGATAGATATAGATAGAACCATATATACCGTATAATTATACCCATATAACCCCATATATATATATATGTGTGGGTGTGTGTGTGAATTTTGGATGCCTGGGACACCACGTTTGGCCCCAGCAACCTCCTCTACCGTCAGCTGCTTGACCTTCCCCAAGCGCAGCGCTTGGCGCGGCAGCCTCTGCAGGCGCCGAAGACCGCAGAGGCCGTCCACGGAACCGCCTGGGGAGATGCCCTCGTAATATGATCATAATGTTGGTACCACCAATAGTACGATATTACCAATAGTAGATGATATTACCAATAGTAGATGATATTGGTGTGTTTTTTAAATGATATTACCAATAGTATGATATTACCAATAGTGTGATCATAATGTTGATACCACCAACAGTAAATCTATCACATATATTATATAGATGATATTGCCAATAGTATGTGATATTAGTATACTACTATCATCTATCATCTATACTATCATCAAATATATATCATCTAGAATACTGTCTTAGTGATATACAACAGTATCATCTTTACTGTATTTAGTGATATACTATCATCTAATATCATCCAAAATATCATCTAGGTCTTCTAATATCAAATGGTATTTCATCTATGCGGGGATAGATAGATGATCATATGTGATAATATAATTACCAATATCAATATTGATAATATATGTAGTATACATGTTGGAATCATAATGGTGATAATGGTGATAACATGTGATTAGAAAAAATATCATCGATCATCTAATATCACCTAATAATGCTTTCATAATATGTGATAATGGTGGTGTAATGATAATGTTGATCACAGTAGTATATTGTGATAGCATGTTGCTGATGATATGTGATAATGCTATCATAATCAATATCATCTATTGACGCACATCCAAGGGCCTATAGGGATGATTATAGATGTTTTACCTGTCAAAACTGGTGATTTTCCATAGCTGTGTTAATTTACCGGATGGTCAACGTGGTAATAATACTGGAGACTGGAGATTTAACCATGGAAGTTTAGGATATAGCTGGATTTTTAAATGGGGATTTACTGGGTGGCTTACTGGTTTACCATGGCTTACCTGACTAAAATTCACAGGGAATAACGGAAGTCAGCAGCAAAAACGGGATGTAGACCTGGGATCCACATCCAACTACCGGTTGGTTGTACCGATGGATTTCCCCGGTGAAACAGATCTGGGAAAAATGGAAAGGCTATAATTTGGAGGCTCATTTGTTGTTCATAGTTCATGAATGTTCATGATGTTTTTGGCAGGTGGGCAGGTGCGACAAACTTATACAAATTGCCTGGTGACCTCTGTTGAAAGCAAGCCACCTGGAACATGTGATTTTACATCTTTGTTTCCCTAAAACATGATGCAACATATTTATTTTATTTGGATCCACGATGATAAACCGTCCCCTGCGCGGGATGATCTTCTACATGATCTTATTCTATATCATTAACATGAGGATTCTGAGTTTCAACATAAGTATACCATTCACATGCATCAACATGTATTCTTATAATTGTTACTAGTAACACTAAAGAATCACATAGTATAGGACAAAACACATGGAAAAAACACATGAGATGAATACACATGATAAGCCATGGCTTTTCGGTTGAGCTTCGGTTGTAGGGAACCCTTCCGCCCGTTGTAACGCGCCGTCAGGGCGCCTAGCAACAGCTGCAGCGCCACCATGGGATCCTCCGCCGCCTCGGGGACGAAGTCAAAGGCCGCGTAGCCGCCGTGGCTCAGCGAGGCCAGCACCACCGAATGCTTGGGCCTCGGTGGAGAACATCTAGAAACTGAGTTCTCAAAAGATCTTTTTGGAGTTCAAAAGTTGATAAAACTTATGGGTATTGATAGGAAATCAACTTTTAACTTTGGGATGTTTTTGTTTTAACTTTGAGAAATCATGATCATTTTGTTTCATTCATATCCCATTTAGATCATGTTGTAGGAAGATGTATAATTGATTATTGTAATTTATTGTGGAACAATTCTGGATGCCTCGAATTGGTGTGGTGAGGTGCACAAGCAAAAGTGCAACAAAAACGTGTTGTTCATTTGTATATTATGTGCCTGACTGTTGTCCCGATCCAGCTCTACAATCGGTTGCTTCATTCCTCTGGTCAAAACAAATAGAAGTTGTGATGCCAAAGGCATGCTTTCGATGGATACCGGTTCCAAACACCGCATACCACTGTCAGGTCAGGTGGGAAGAAATGCTCATGCTCAGTGGGACTCTTCATGAATCTTCATGATGATGGTATAAGGTCGGACATGTTATGATGAATGATGATGAAACATGATGAAACAAGAATACCAGCCTAAGAGGGAAAAGGGAACTGTGGCACCTTGCCTTTCATGAAAAGGGGTTTCCGATATGGCCGCTTGCGCAAATGATTCTCCAGTTCAAGTGGTTGCCCCATGCTACACTGAGCCTAGGGTGGGAGTAAACCAACCAGTCATGTTGATATGCTGTAGCAAAAGGGCGGTCTGGGTCCAGGGAAAAAACATGTCTCTGGATCCGCCGACTCAGACTCCACTGGGAAACGTTGGTGGCTGCGCAAGGGAGCTGCTTGTGTCAAGGAATCCATGGGGAGACCCATGTGCCCGTACAGAACTAACTGCCCACAGGCCCTGTCGAGGATCAATATGTTTGCAAGCCCTGCTGGCACTGGGGGCGGCAGGGTCAATGGAGTCCTTGGGGCCAGACGCCAGACTGCGAATCAGCTGCACTTCAAACACTAAGACCCAGGAATCAACATTCGCCCCTTCAGTCTTCAACCATCTTCGCTGTTGGCCAAAAAATTGGTGATCGAAATTCTGACCCAAAGATAGTTTCGAAAAACTGCAATAAAACACTCCAACCCTTCAAAAGAAATTGCCCAAAAACCTCCAAGCTTAGAGCCCAGCGTCTGCACCAAAAACACGTCGCCCTGCAACTCTCCCGTGGGCGGCGCCTGCCGCTCCCCTGGCCGCGTCGGCTCCAGCGTCGTTACCGCATCACCTCCGGCGACGGCTTTTCGGGCGCAGGAGTGCCCTGTTCGGCGGCGAAGAGCTGTGCCAGCAGCCACCAGAGTGGAAGCAACAGCTGCCGTCCTCCTGGAGCAGTCCAACTGTCGGCCATGGGAGGGGGTCCTGAAAATTTCTGCTTGAACTATTGGAGGGATGCTATTCGGGATGTTTGGGGTATCTGCTTACGTTTGTTTTTAAAGTGGATGGATGGGCATGAATACCACACAAGTTCCACAAGCAACTTGCTAAGCAACATCTATTTTGATGTGACGGCGGTAATGAAAGAGATGAAGAAGGGGAAGGCGATAGCTCAAGTAGAAGATGGAGATATATCAAACATACATTTGGGAGATTTTGGGGGAATGTGAGAAAATCCCAGGGCCTTTAGGGCACTTTAGGGCCTTGAAGCTGGAACGTTGCCATCCATTGCCGTCCTACATGGTAGCACCGGTCCACCCGCCAACCCGGTATCCTCGCTGCCTGTCTGGGTACCGTCTCAGGGCCCTGTTCCCACACGCCATGGCTCCACAAGGGCGGCCCTCGGCCCGAGACCGGAGCTTGGCCACCGGGGATCATGGCAGCCAAAGCTCGATCACTGCGGCAGCGATATGATTTCAACATACCCTTGACCTCCCAGAAATAATCTGGAAAGATATAATATATTAAATGTGTGTTTAAACATCGTTCCAAAAAATAATGCCAACAAAAAATCAAAGTTGGGAACCACAGATGTTGAGTCACGTGTGAGCCAACCATCTTGGATGGAACGTGACACAACTGCGTAAAACGCGCCACGCGCATCCACGCGCCACGCCTGCGAGGCCACGTCCAAGCCTTCAGGGCCCAAGAAGCTGCTGATCAACGCTTGGCAGTGCTGAGTCTCGACCTGGCTGGGACGAAGCTTTGGAGATTTTGCTCAAAACATGTTAAAATTAAAACTGGATTGGGACCTTGATGGACCCTGCCAACTGGGGCAACTTCAGGGTTGTTACCCAGTTTTTTGGCAGTATCACCCAACATTGACCCAAAATGGTCAGTAACCACCAGTTTGTTCAAAACATGTTCACATATGTTCACATTTCTTCCACCAATTCCAGCCATCCACACCTCAGTCCACGGAGTCCCCCTGGGCCGGAACTCCGTTACCGTCAGGCCGCAAAGGCGGCCCTGGAATTGGAGAGAGATGGATTGCAAGAGCTGCCGGAGCTGCATCACACTCAGCCCTCCTGCCATGGCTGCCATGGATCTGGATGGAAAAATCTGGAAAATCTGACTTTCTTGGAGGTAAACAGCGTTTCATGGGAAATGTAGGAAACTTAGGAACCTGTTTTTTTCTGAAATTCTGCCGTGTTCTTTCAACACGGGGATCCATGACCCGCTCCTGGCGATGGAACGTTCCTCAGCTTGTCATGGCGCCATTCCAAATTGATGGCATGTTTGACCCGCAAACTTCAACATCTTCATCCAAGGCTTTTTTGAGGCTAAGGCAATTTGTTGACTCATGGTCCAATGGTTCGCCAGGGAGCACATGAGGAAACTCTGCAGGGTCCAGGACATCGAGATCCAGATGGATATGCAGCAGTGATTTGTCCAAAACGCGCGCCACCGTCTCAAGGACCTGGAAGCCCGTTGGAAATCGGCTTTCTGCCCCAAAGTTGATCCCAGAAACTCAAGGTGTTCCATGCCTAAATGATGTACGCAGGTGAGCATGAGGATCATGTTTGAACACCGTTCTTCCTTTCAAGCCATAGGGTCTTGCTGTAATAGCTGTTCAATACTCATAATAATAATCATCATCATCAAAGTAATAACAATAATAATATAATAACAGTAAGCACATGTGTATATATATATATACACACAGTACATACATATGGTGCCCCAAATTCCGTAGCCTCCACTTGCCGCACCTGCGCTGCAGTTTCGGACCCCAGATCCTTCAACTCGGAGCTTCGGAGCATTCGGACCTGGTGGCTTCATGGCCGGGTTCAATGCTGACTTCACCATGGGAAACGGTGGTTTTATGGGATGTAACTCAGAACAATGATGATTTAATGGGATGAAAAACCGAGAAAATTGATGGTATTCAACTTGATTCAACCAAGAGACATGATGTTTTAATGGGATTTAATCATTAGAAATGAATTATAATGCGATATGAATGGGGATAGAACGGGATATCAATAGCCAACTACAGTATCTGATTTGTGTATATTGTGTCTGAAAATATTAGATTTACCTGCTGGAAACTCTTAGTGCTCCTTGGCTTCCCTTTGTTTGTTGGGAAGAGGGATGCCCATAGCTCCTCCGCTTCCTCCCAACCACTGGATAGCAACTGATAAATCCCCAAATTAGAAGGTTTAACCAACAGGAATGAGATGAGGAAGATGAGATTGTTTATATAAACAAAAAAAAAGTAAATTAGAATATGGATATGAAATACTCATACCGATACCAGCGAAATCGGGACAAGAACAACTAAAACAGGGAAGCCCGAAACCAGTTAGTCAGAGAAGAAAAATGACTTCTAGTTCATTGGTACCCCGCTACCCCATTCTTGGGCCTTTCATTTGGGTAAACCATAGCCCACCCCTTTGGAAGGGGTGGTAGGGGGTGGCGGTGGGGGCCTTTCATCAACCCACAAATACCCACATCGACATGAACCCACATGGGCACATAGCCCGTCTAAAGAAGGCAAAATCCCCAACATAAGCCTTGGTTGCCAAAACTGGCAGACCAAAAAATGCCAAATTGAACGCGATGTGGGGCTCCAACCCTCGAGCCCGAAAAGCATGTGCAAGTGCTTCACTCCTGACCCTCATTGCCATTCCGATATTGACGTACAAGTCAACAGAAAAAACGGACCCAAAACTCGATGATCCAATCCTAAAGATGACTCTTAAATCCCCCTCTATCAAGAATCTCTATAAATCTCTGATATCCGTGGCTTTGGTAGGCCATTTCACATCACCTCGTTCTCCTCAATGAACTTCTGCTCTGCTGGGTCCAAGTCGCGGGCACCTGAAACAGACATGTGGCCATGTTTCAATGCTGATCAATTCCAAGGTCATAGGCACAAAGCAGGACGACCAACCGCATCAACCATGGCTAACGTTAGATTCCATGTGAAAAATTAAAACTATTGGCTAGGGAGGATTTTCCCCATTCAGTTGTAGCCAACAAGTCCGAAGGACAAGACTACCTTGGTTTACCCACAATTGTTTGTATCCTCATCTTGATCCCTACATAAGCATACATAAGCCAAAAAAAAATGCAGATTCGAGTCCGATTAGAACGTATTAATTCCAGGAATGTTCGGGTCGTATTGTTGGGTCTATTAATTGACATATCCCCATTGAAAAGTACCAAGCCATCAGCCCGCTGGGCGTACCCAGCAGCACCAAGCGTGACGCTTCCAAGGCCACTGCCGGAGCCAGGTCTTTTGGGGCTGTGCCCAGCATGGCGCGCAAACTCATGCCTTGGGTTCAAGGGAGGCACAAAGGGGGGTTGCCCTCGAACAGTTTGCTGATGTTTCTATAGAATATTAATATGTTTATATATATATATATTAAATTATGTATATATATATATATATTAAATTATGTATATATATATGTGAACAAATAGATCCTTGTTCTGGATAACTTCTTTTCGGAGTCCCTGATATGCTGGCAGTCAGGCTTGTCGTACCATGAGACAGCGGCGCGCGCAGCTTATTTTACTCGCGGGGTCTTGAGCCATATGGCGTCCCGTGCAGTTGTTGTTTACATGTCACATGTTATTCATGTGTTGTCACTGAGTTCCCTTTGGCGCCCCCCATGTCCGTGGTGTCCTTCGGACCACGGGCACGAGAGAGGGAACTTTGAATTAAAAGGCTTCTGCTACTCGAATTACGCCTATTTACATAAAACCTGCCATTCGGCTCCCCCTTTCCC
>Ga0126342_10016694_pt1 | contig 12769 bp, 11 predicted proteins | sample Cyp1metagenome_FD_92528 | JGI IMG/M metagenome (GOLD analysis project Ga0126342, IMG submission 92528) | Coral microbial communities from Lord Howe Island, Old Settlement Bay, Australia - Cyphastrea 1 metagenome | ecosystem: Host-associated > Invertebrates > Cnidaria > Coral ...
ATATATATATGTATATATAATACTTAGCGTTATCGTTTTTTTTTCTTCCTTATCGTTTTACGGTGAATGGACTATACCCGGTACAAAAAGGCAACCTGCAATACTAAATCTAATTGACGGGGGGTTTTTAATTTCCTCATATGGCGTATATATATATATATATTCTGACATTCTACCTGACATTCTATCTGGCATTCTTTCTGGCATTCTATCTGCCATCTATTCTGACATACTTTCTGGCATATATTCTGACATTCTTTTTGGCATTCTCTCTGGCATTCTGTCTGGCATGTGTTCGGGTCCAGGCGAGCCCAGCTGACTCCAGATCTCGCGATATGGTGTTGGGGTCCAGGCATGCCCTGGTGTTCGGGTCCGGCAAGGAAGTTGCACCTTTGTTGAAATCTAGAGACCCTCACCTGGCTGGGGAATAAGCAGCTATATACTGGGCCTTTCTACAAATCTCTGGGTGGAAAACTGCCGGTTCCAGGAATGACTAAATCATATAAATCATACATCCAGCGTCCCACAAATTCCGCACATCGCCACCAAATCGCCCGAGGCATCGCCACCAAATCGCCGTGGAGAACGCAGCCCAGCCCTGAGACAGGGGTTTTTGGGCCAGTTATTGACCACAGATCCTTCGGATCCTACGGATCCTGGGGTCCCCAATTGTTACCCATACCCATAGCTATGAATAATTTGACAATTAACCTATATATTATATAGCTATGGTATAATTGTCAAATATATATAGCTATGGGTATACTTCATAGCTATGGGTATGGGTATATTGCTATGAATATTGTCTATGGGTATATTTGATAATTCATAGCTATATATATATATTACCCAATTGGCTATGAATATTGTTACCCATTTGTTACCCATTGGCCCATACATTGTGAACAACAGATCAATGAAATGGACCCTCTGCTTGCTTGACATAGCGAGCTGGATTTTGTTTATTTGTGATGGGTAAATCATCATAAATATTTATAAATGGGCCATGTTCCACAGCTGTGAAATAACCAAAGGGTAAATCCATATAAATGTCATGAAATCATAGTAAATCCCATTAAATCCCATGAAAGCATAGTTCATCCCATTAAATCACCAGAGGGATCGCCATGATATTCCCATCAACTGCTTGGTAAAGTCCAGGAGGTGCCCGCCCAGTCGCCGTATCATCGCCAGTAGGAGTAGTCGCGCTGGTACTGCGTGGTGCCTGACCACGGAGAGACGTAGGAAAGGTGAGGCTCCCGGGCCCCGTTTTCGAAAGCGCTAAGTCGCTAAGTTGCCGTACAGGTCACTTGCTTAACTGGGTTTATGGGGAAGAAAAACCGTATTGCTAGTCATCAGGTGAATCTAAATCAACGCTCACATCACCAGGGCCTCACTCTGTATGGGATAAGCCAGGACATGGAGACTTCATGGGACTTCCTAAGCTGGGTTACGGTAAACGTTTAGATGTGGAAAACCCATCGGGAAACGGAAAATCATCCAGAACTGGTTGATGTTCCACATCTATTTCCGAACGTTTCCCCTATCCAACAAAGATGGGGAACAAATGGACATAGGGCTTTGATGCTTTGTCTGAAAATGACGGATACCCAAAATGGCCACCTTCATGGGAATTAAAAACATGAATTGCTCCATGGGAATGGCATAATGGGGGTGGTATGAAAAAACAAACCCATATAATGATCGCAATTTTGTCATGCTGGGTGGCTGAGCTTGGGTGAGCCCCCCTTTAAGAGAAAATCTGCTCAAGTCAATTTGGTCAATCATCGGCAGGAAAAATAGCATATATCAATAGCACGTCAAACCCCGAACCAGACAAGGAACCCAATAGAAATAGTATCTATCTATATATATATACATAGCCCTTCAAGATACCCTTGGCTACCAATTTGGTGCTATTTATATAACAGACTGTGACCTACATAATGTTTATATACTATATATACTATATATATAATGGTTACATTAAACAACATAGTGTTTAGTTTTACACTTTAGTAACCCTCACAAAGACGCTTTTCTGGTCACTATTTTAGATTCACAAAAAAAAAAGTACCCTCTGGTAAACTAACATAACTATGGAAAATCACCATTTTCAATGGGAAAATCCATTATCAATGGTCATTTTCAATAGCTATTTGACAAATTACCAGAGGGTATCACTTTTCATTTTTCACATGTCTCCAATTATTCCAACCGCCGCGAGCCTTGAAAGCGCGAGTCCTTGTCCGGGCACAAGGGAGGAGCCCTTAGCGCGGTCGGGTCAATTAAGGGCTACTGATCTCAAACATGGTTTTGACAAGGACAAAATACGTATAGCTCGACTTTTGATATGTTACTAAACCATACTAAACCAATGAAATTGTTTTCTTTTGTTGATATGGAGATACAACCATTTAGTGCTTTAAGACGCAAACAACATGTCAGTGGTTGTACCAACTATAATGGAGACTATCATTGAAGTTACCCTGTGGTTATTTAATGCGATCGACTATCATTTTACAGGACTCAACGGTAGGTATTTACCATGCTTTGATGGGATTAATGGGATTTGCCATCTGGTTATCTGTTACACAGCTACGGAAAATGGCCCATGAGTTCTATGATTTATGATATTTTGCCATTTAAAAATGGTGATGTTCCATAGCTATGTCAAATAGCAAGAAGGTAGATTGCCATTTCAACTTAGTAATGTTGACTATGTATAGTTTTAGATAGTGTTGGGTGATAGGTTTGCATATTGTTTTGCTTTGTTTACCTGTTTGTATGGATATTTTTAAAGGGTCCATTATGTGACACCATGTACATATATATATATATATATACATATATATATGCGTGTACATATGTATATATTTATATATGTATATTTCGTTCAAGTTGTAGAGAATTATGTATGGTTATATATATATATATATACACACATGGATAAGGAATATGTGGACATATTATTCATTTTAATATATAATGTATGTATATGTACTACAAAAAATGACTATACACAAAAAAATACAAATTTTCGTTTGATGGCTGAGAATTAAGCCATTGAGTACGCTCCGAAATGAGATACTGTGAGATATGCCCAGCCGGACAGCCAGCTGCAACACACGGGGCCCGGGGGGCGTTGGTCTTGGCGGAGTATTGGTTTTGGACCCAGATCCAGCCATCGATTTTGGAAGAACTATAAAATACGTATACCCAATTGGAGCAGTTTCCAAGATGTCAGACGTTGATTGACCGTGGATTGGCTAATGTCATCCTGCCATAGCGGTAGATGGTTCTGGGTAAATTTTAGTATTTCACTAACCTGAATCGTTCGGCCATTTGGAGATGATTTCCCTTACTCACCATGATTCCAGGCTTCGGGAGAACAGTGAGGTCGTTGTAATTTACCCAGATGGTTCTATATAATCTGGACTGGTTGGTGGTTGACCTACCCCTCTGAAAAATATGAAAGTCAGTTGGGATTAGTATTCCCATATATATGGAAAAAATCTTCCAAACCACCAACCAGTTAAGAACCTTCATCTGAGTTGAAGATGTGATATACCCCCAAATGGCCATCAAATAAGGTTCGACAAAGGCTTCGACCTTTAGAGGTAGGTTTTTGATGGTTTTTGTCATATTTTTTCAAGTATCAACTGCAAACCACTAGTGAATAGTTATATAATGATATAATGGTGATATAACAATAAAGAACATATCATACTGTATCATGACTCTCTCATGTTTTGATACGTAGTATATGGTATCTGGTATAGTATCATTTGGAGAATTCTTTGATTTTTCCTTGAGCATCAAATCCCACAGACCCCGTTTTGCGCCCAAAAAACAACTTGGCTTCACGAGGTGGGGCGGCTGGTTTCATGTGGGCCCGGCGCCTGCAAGGGTCCCCAGGGTCAGGTGCCAGGGACCAGTTCAAGTGGGATATCTATGGAATATTCATGCATATGCCAATCATGTCATGGTTAGATTTAAAGAAAAAAACAAGCATGTTATGTGAGTATATATATAATTATATATATACGTTGCCGTAGCTCTCATGCTATTTTATTAGCTACTACACATGAATGGTTAGTGTTTGCGGACATCTCGGAAAATATACCAAGCCCAAGCAAACCACGATGTTGTGAGCTCTGGTGACCTTGATTTTTGACAAACAAACCTGCAGTGGGCAGTGATGCAGTGATGAAAAATCCATATCTTCGTTGATTTCACAAAGAATCTGACTTGGAATTTGATGCCACAACAAAAATCAGATATCGTCACTGTGAACCACAAAAAAGGCTTATCAGAATACTCATCCACCGTTGTGAAAATCCCAATCTTTGTTGAAATCTCAATCAAAATGCGTAAAAAAAAATCTCTCCTCATCATCTCTCCACCACGAAAATCCTGCCCCTTGGGCCCCCCCGGCATCTGTTTCTGATCGAATTTGCGAAAGTCGCGGTGCAGCACTGAGCTCGTCTCCAGGAATTTGGCCGATGGATCCACATGGACTGCCTGGCGGTAAAAATGGCATGGAGGGGACCTATGGAGGGGGACATGCCTGGCATAGGGACTTGGGACACTCCAAATGAAGATGATTTATGTGATTTGAAAATCCATTTTAATTCAAAATAATTCAATGTCATTCCAAACTTGTTGCCATTTTATTTCAAATAGAAAGCGGCACACGCAGGAATGTGAAGCATCTGACAGAACATGCTGAAGTCATAGTGCGTCCTAGCTAGAGACAATTTCGATCTTGAGTCGTACGGGAAGCCCATCACCATAGAGACAACATACCCCGCCACCCCTCCACACCATAGGCGGGGGCGAGGGTTGTTGGAAGACCCATCCGGTGGCTTTCGCCATCTTTTCCGACTTTTCCCTATCCAAATTGACTGTTTATGGCACCGTTGGTCCTTAAACATCCCAAACGGTTTACCATGGTTTACCCCACCTCCAGAGCCAGATGGCCCATGAAACTACCGGCCAGTTCCATGACGATGGTTCATTGATCCCATCCACTGTTGAAAAACGCCCAGATGGTTCCCAAAAAAGGTATAGATTCAATCTTCAATGATTTCAAAAAAAAATAGTAGATGGATTTCAAAATTCATTCAAAAAATGTATGATTTCAAGAATATTCAAGAATAGTATATGGATTTAGATTCAATGAATAGATTCAATACATCCTAATTCCCATTCCCTATAGATTAACTAGATTCATCACCCAATGAAATTTGTCAGGGAGGCATTTCATGTTGGGGTGATGGGTTATTATTGGGTTTACCTTGCCATCCAGCAACTTATTAGCCTTAGAACCTAAATCAGGATGGACGTATAAAGCGTCTATTTCTAGCTGCCTTAAGTTCTGGAATAAAGTTTGAAAGAACTAAGTCTATATTTAAAAAAAATATAAAACACTTGGACTTAGTTTGAATATGTTCAAATTGAGCATAATAAATAAGTCCACACAAAACTTTTTGGATAGTCACCTTATTTGTAAAAAAAACACACACAAAAGTACAAAAGTCTCCAGGGACATGACATCATTTCCCCGACTGCACCTCATAAGGCCTTTGGTTTTGGCCCAGCACTGAACTGGCCGACGCGGCCGACGCTGGGTCCTAGCGTGGCCATTTTTCAGCAATCCATGTTTGATTAGTAGAGAGGAACTTACAAGTTATAAGCCTCAAAACTCGATTTGGAGACATTTGAACTAACAAACGTGAACGTTTTAACAAACGTCAAAAGTGGTTTTAAACCAACAAAATGGGATGAAACAATGACAGTTTGTTCCACACTTGTTTTTTGGGATGCCCCAAAACGGGAATCTAGCTTTGCGTTGGGAAATCCACATGTTTGACAAGAGAATAATCTCCAAATGATTAAAACATGTCATTGGAAAATCTACGGAAAATTAGCACATTGGGAAAATTATTCTGATTTTATCAAGTATGTGCCATATCACTTTTTTCCATGTCCAGCGTTGATGGAATGATACCTGCCAGAATATGGCAGTCCCTCGGCTTTTTTTTTTGGTGATCTACATAGCAACATTGCATTCCCCATTTATAGTATTTTATAGTTGTTCCAGTGCCATTATATTTGACATGATGGAAAACTAATGCAGATTTAATATTGAATAACATCATGTTCATCTACTTTCCATGAGTTTTCCATCATGTGAAATAGATTTCTCTGTGCCAGGTTCGATTGCCACTGATGGAACCAAAAATTTAAAACATGGGCTACAAATGTGGGCTACAAATGTGGGCCCACGTCAGAAACCTTCAGTGTTGCGAACTCTGATGAGTAAGTAAAACTAACATTCCCAGGGTTTTTCTGCTGCAGTTATAATGGAGCCAGTTGATAAGTGAAATGAACAACCCAAATATGATGAACATACCATTATATTCTATATCAATTTAAATTAAATATAAGTATATGTTATTCTGTGCTGATATTCAGAAGCTGAGGGAATCGTCTCAAGTTCAAGCTGAGTTGTGGGTTTCCCGGCTCCAAAAGTACCAGAACAGCGACCCGAGTCAGGTTGGATCAACACCCATGATATGATACATTTGGGTGCATGAACATCGACTTTCCAGCTGTTGTGATGTTGACGTATACAGGGTTTTGACACATTCCCCAGAAAACTGGGAAACTTCCAGAGAAAACTTTAGTTGGATAGCGATCTTGGGAAACTTCCGCCCCACCACGGCACTATGCTATGCAACCATCCATAATGGCAAACACATCTGGTTGGTGGTTTCAACCCCTCTGAAAAATATGAAAGTCAGTTGGGATGATTATTCCCAATATGGAAAAATAAAAAATATTCCAAACCACCAATCAGACATATATATATATATTGGCCTTGTATGGCTAATAATCGATACACCAATATGTCTTGGATACTGACCAATTTACGATCAAGGTGAATCATCAAGACCCTCCAATCGGTACCCAGTGCGCACATAGGCCGGGTACGAGGACTTTGTAGTCGTTACCTGAAGGGGAACGCCATGTGCAAGTGGCCCGTGGGTACGAGGGCCACCAGGAAAAGGTACAAGGTGGTGCCCCAGTGAACTAAATCGTTAAAATGATTAGTTCAATCATATTTCACTAGGAATTATGGCGATGAAATAGCTATATAGTTGGGTGTAGATGGTGTTATGAAGCAAATTACAACTAGGGTAGTCATTATCAAGTAATTCATCAAACCTATCAGGGATCACATGTCAATCTAGCAGTCAACACCTGCAAACACCTGTGAGGAGTATCTGGTGGGGTCGCAACTGAGGTTGCGCACAAGAATATCCCAACTTCCCCTACACTCAATGTGTGGGATAGTTGCCAGCGTTTATCCGAAAAACGACCCGAATGTATCTACAGATATACCATGCATGAGGCTGGTCTGGGATCCTTCTTGGTTCTGTCATATTACGTCTATCTAAGTATGGCAAATGTATCTGTAAATGGTTTTATATGGTCATTACAGGTCATTACAGCGTCAAATTACTATCATGGCTATGGTTATGGTTGGTTCTCTCTCACTCTCTCTCTCTATATTATATATATATATATATTTATATAATTACACCACTTGGATCCTTCCATCAGCTCTAGGTCCCCAAACGGATGAGAGTGGCGGCTTCGGAGTGTTGGCACCTGCCAGACTCAGTAAACGAACATGGGCAAGCCATGGCCTATCCCATATGCTCCATGTATGGTATATTTACCTACAAAACTGGGTGATTTTTAGGGCAAATGTTGGTAAATATACCATACATGGAGCATATGACCTATTGAATTCGATGTTTTACCATGGTTTACCTATCATAATTCATTGATTTTCCATAGCTTACAATTGGGTTGAAAGAAAATACCTGGGGAGAAGCCATGGATGATTCAAGATATTCAAGATATCGGCGGTTGGATGAATGTTTACCCGGCTGTTGATCATTGGGCCACCATTTTAGTACATCCCAGGCTGACATTGTCATACATTATCCATATGTGCAGGTGATGTCTTTGGGAGTCAGGTTAGTTCATGGTCCGAAAGCTGTGCAACAGCAGTACTTCTGACTTGCCTTTCCCCGTGTTTGCTATGGATGGAAACTGAAAAGTACTGCTGAGTTAAGAAATACAAAGCCCCCATCAAAAACAACCATAACTTTCTGGTGAACTTCTTCCAAACATCCCGAATTCCCCCGAATTCAAAGGGAGCAACAGCTCACCACCAAGCAAGAAAAGAACCAAGGTCCAATTTCTTCCGCTTGTCATCCAGATTGTTCTCTAGTAGACTATATATACATAGAGATTGAAAGTCCGCCATAAATGCAGATCATGTTTCTTGGATTTTGCCATGTGGTGATGAACCACTAGAGTTGGATCAGTTAGACAAGGTAACATCAACCGAACATTTCACGAACTTCTTCAAGGGCACCACCTAAAACCTACACCCCAGCGGACAACCCGCGCCTGCCCCGCGGGACTGCTGTTTGTACAGCTCCCGCAGCTCATTGGTCGGACCGAAGGCATCCAGAGAGCAGGGCGTGAAGGTGGAGTGATAGGTACACATGGAACGTCTCATGCCGCTATCCACCTCGTAGCCAGGCAATGGCCGGGCTTGGTACCCGTAGTGGGGATGGTGTTGGATATATTTTTCTGGGGAATGGTGGTTCATGGAGATATCTAATATGATATGTTCAGGGATATGGCATCAGCAATATTGTTCATTTGGGAATGGCTGAACATATGGGATTTGCCCAGACATTGCAATTCTTGCAGGGAAAATGCTAATGAACCAGTGGAGCACTGGGGCTCTCAGACCCATATGTTTTTGCACAGATGAAGTACTAACATAATCAGACATGTAAGATGGGGTTGTGAGAAGATAGGATACCTGTCCAAAAAATCAATTGATGTATCAGACATCATAATTTTGCCCATTGTTCGAAGGCTCTGTATTGGGGTATTCCCGCGTATATATCGTAATTATAATATGTCCAGGTGCAGTATATCCCGGGCACGGTTGTGCTGGGATGATGAACCGTGTCTCTACTATAAACCGCGAGAGCTAGGATCTGTGATTGGCCTGAGTTTTTACTGTCAGTGGGGGCACACTAGCCCTGTAGTACCTGTAGTCTACTAGTCTACTGTGCAACCCGAACAACGAACACAGCTGGAAGTAGACTTTCCCCATTTCTGAATCACAAAATCAGCCCCGTAAACCCTCACCAAAAAAGAAAACAGACATCAATCTCGAAAAAAACTTTGTCCAAGTCCGATGTGGTACCCTCTGGTAATGACTAACATAGCTATTGGAAATGGCCCAGTCGAAATAGTGAATTTTCCCATTAAACATGGTGAATTGTCCCATTAAACCATCCCCACCCAGCAGGTTTATGGCATTGGGTGCATCCCAATTTATGATCATCCACGAACTAATCATCAACGGTGGTTTTTTGACGCCATAGCTCAAGTCGATAATCCCCATTAAATCCCATCACATCCCATTAAATGCCCATTAAATCCATAAATCCCATTAAATCCCATTAAATCCCATCAACTCCCTATTCCATTTCCATGAAATCCCATAAAATCCAGATCCATCTCCATCGACCCGCTGTCGCCGGCCCTTTTCTGTGCTTCCTGGCGCCCGAGGGCTGAAATCTCCTGGGAGGTTCTCGAATGGACTGAAAGGACGAACTCCTGCACGAAGGAAACGAAGGGAAACCACGAATACACCATTGATAATTGCGAAATCTACATTTGATAATCCAATACAATCCCTGAGAATATCAATGAAGAAGGAACTTTCATATATATATATATAGAAATATACCATTGACAATTGGGAATATCATATATAGAGATATCTCGATAGAGTAATTGGGAATATAGTAACTTCACCAGATTGTACCAATGCTGCCCATCATTGGGAATATCATATATGTGTACATGTAGTACTCCGATGTAATCCAGGAAACAAAATAGAAAAGTGGACTCCTACAAAAATTCTGATGTTGACTTGTCTGTCTTTTTTGTGATCATAGTTACTATATGCAATCTGACAATATATAATTATATACATAACAAAAACAATGTGTATATATATATGCATAAGTACGAGAAACCTGAACAATGTCAAAACCGTCTGGGGATATAATGGGAATATCAGCAACAATTCATATATACTGCATATAATATATACACATATATATTAATATTAATATGTATATATATATATATATTTATATTAATATATACATATATATGCGTATAGACTTTTGATGGGATAGACTGATATAGAATGGATACAGCCAGCTGATCACAGCCACCGCGACCCAGGAAAAACCCGCTGCGCAAGCGAAAAGGGAAAACCATTTGTTCCACAAAATCAGCTTTGTAGATAATGTGGAATACATCCTATACTGTTCCTGTGGAATAATGTAATGATATGTAATGTAATTTACATACATCCTATAGATGTTCCTGTGGAATATACATACAATACATGTTCCTGTGGAATACATTTACTTTCGATAGCTTTGTAGAGAATAAACCAATCGAAAGCATCCGAAAGTTTTGAGATGCTAGACCGTTTGACCCTGCGTCAACCCTCCCTTGAGGCAAACCCTGCAGTGCGGGTCGCAAATCACTTGTCCGAATTAGAAGCAACGTGAGAATGTGTCCCCCTGAAAGATGTTGTCAAACATCTGATAATTGAACATGCGTTTCTGTGCTTATTTTGAAACTAAAACGACCTGTTTGGATTCTTCACAAACAAACATAATCTATGTAGGGGGAAGAATCATATCACAACAAATAGATCCCCCAAGATCACAAAGGGATCGCAATTGGATGACATCAATGATTATAGCAACCCAACAAAAAGATAGAAAATGATAGAAGAGTGTTTCCAGCATGGTATATAGATGATGGTGTCCCCATGTTTTCCAGGTTTCAATGTGTTCTACCTTTTTGGCGGTTGCTATGGTCCCAGAACGGGGTTTCTTTCTACAATAGCACCTTTTGTCGGGGCCCGTTATTTTACCACCAGAAGGTGACGTTTTTGGCCCCTCAATGAACGCTCAAGTTTGATCTGTCCTGGCCATCTGGGCATTGATGGGATTCTCAGCAAAGTGGTTCCTATGCCGCCAGTGTCATGTGAAGGGTAACTTTGTACGTGAGCAGCAGGGAGAAAGGGAAAATCAAATTGAGAGGAACATTCAAAAAAAAACAAATGAGTATATATATATATAAAGATACATCCATAGTATCTTATAGTACTCCAATTTGGCTATGTGCTTTATGATTTTTTATGATACTTATAAGCCCATGATAAGTTTAGACATGGAGCCAGCCTCATCGTATCCCCCGAGGTCGTCGAAAAAAAGGCCTTGGCCTCGGCTCACATCTGGAATCACATGGATTCACCAACAACACATGTGGTTTTTTAATGGTATTTGTTTTAAAGGATGGCTTCTAGCTATGAAAAGAACTATGTAATGCACATGTTTAATGCCTCATTTATGGTGGATTATAAATTCATATGTTTAAACAAAAAAATATGTTGTTGAACTATCAGTCGGTGATAGTTAAATCATGTTAAATCAGTCGGGTTATCATCTGGAATCAATGTTTTGGGCTGGAGGATTTCACCAGCATCCCATCCTGGCCACCCGGGTTACTCCGGCACTGGAAAAATGATGGGATGAAGTTGATGACCCGTCGAGCTCACCAAGCAACTCGTCACCCAAGTCATTCATAATACCCTCTGGTAAACTAACATAGCTATAGAAAATCACCAATTTAAATAGGTAAATCCACTATAAATGGGGTATTTTCAATAGCAAACTGTTAAATTACCAGAGGGTATCAGCTCCCACCCATTTCTGTAGAAAGAACACGAGAACACGGCCGAAAAAAATTCGTGTGTTGCTTCGCCAGGAAAATTTCCTCCAATTCTTCAGTGACTGGCCAGTGGGATGGGAACATCCATTGAACTTTGCTGTGGTTTCTGATTACCCTCTGGTAATTTAACATAGCTATTGAAAATGGCCATTTATAGTGGATTTTCCATTAAGAATTGTGATTTTCCATTGTTATGTTAGTTTACCGGAGGGTAATATTCCAGATACTTCTTGGTGATATTCCGATATTTTTCTAGGTGAGCGCTAGGCTGTTTGCCAATGTCAAGGTTGGGAAACCGGGCTTTATCCCGAAACTGGTTAACAAGGCTCAAAAAAGAAATGATAAACCGATAAACCCACAAAATATCCCAAATCATTGGTTGTTCTGGATCTTCTTCCTCCCAAAGATGGAAAACTCTTGAAAAATCTCATGTTACCCCTCAAATCACTATGAAGTTGCTGAAATACCCATAAAAAAATGTATTAAAACCCATTATAAGTCCATTAAAACCCGCAACGAAGATCCACAACGAAAAACCACAACGAATCTCCAGAGGCTCCATCCCGTGCCAAGAAACGCAGACCTCCGGCGACAGGACGCCGTGCACCGAGGGCAGCGGCCGCATCTTGGAGGAATGCGCCGCAGCTGGCGAGGCGAACGCGAGGCGAACGGACATCCGTTGATCCCAACTATCCCATAGCCATGACGGATCCATACTAACATACCCTCTGGTAAACTAACATAGCTATTGAAAATGGTCATTTATAGTGAGTTTTCCCATCAAAAATGGTGATTTTCCATAGTTACGTTAAATTACCAGAGGGTACCCATAGGATCC
>Ga0126342_10016695_pt1 | contig 12769 bp, 10 predicted proteins | sample Cyp1metagenome_FD_92528 | JGI IMG/M metagenome (GOLD analysis project Ga0126342, IMG submission 92528) | Coral microbial communities from Lord Howe Island, Old Settlement Bay, Australia - Cyphastrea 1 metagenome | ecosystem: Host-associated > Invertebrates > Cnidaria > Coral ...
ATCTGATCAACGAAGAACAAACCCTTCCGCGATTGCTCACTGTGGTACCGCGGTTGCTACGCGATTGGCTGAGCGATTGAGGGCTGTCCGGGAAAAGGTATTTTGGACAACCCCCATATATATCTATATTTCTATCTATTTATCTATCTATCTATCTATCTATCTATATATATATATTTATCTATCTATCTATCTATCTATCTCTCTATCTATCTATCTATCTATCCATCTATCTATCTATCTATCTATCTACCTACTACCTATCTATATATATATATATATATTATACTTATCTCTCTATCTATCTATCGATCTATCGATCGATCTATTTATCTATCTATCTATCTACGTATCTATTTATATATATATATATATCTTTCTATCGATCTATCGATTGATCTATCGATCGATCTATCTATCTATCGATCGATCTATCTATCTATCGATCTATCTATTTATCTTTCTATCTATATATCTATATCTATCTATCGATCTACCTATCTATGTATCTATCTAGCTATCTATCTATCTGTCTGTCTATCTATCTATCTATCCATCTATCTTTCTATCTATCGATCTATCGATCTATCTATCTATCTATCTATCGATCGATCTATCGATCTATCTATCTATCTATCTTTCTATCTATCTATCTATCTATCTATCTATCGATCGTATCTATTTTATCAATATCATCGTTCTTATCTGTCTTATCTGTCTTATCTATCTTATCTGCCTTATTTATCTTATCTACCTCATCTATCCCAGCTATCTGATATATCTTATCTATCTTGTCTATCTTATCTATCTACTCTAGCTACTCTATCTACTCTATCTACTCCATCTACTCCATCAACTCTATCTACTCTATCTACGCTATCTACTCTATCCAATCTATCAAATCTATCCAATCTAATCTATCCAATCAAATCTATCCAATCTAATCTATCCAATCTAATCTATCCAATCTAATCTATCCAATCAAATCTATCCAATCTAATCTATCCAATCAAATCTATCCAATCAAATCTATCCAATCTAATCTATCCAATCTAATCTATCCAATCAAATCTATCCAATCTAATCTATCCAATCAAATCTATCCAATCAAATGAATCCAATCTAATCTATCCAATCTAATCTATCCAATCTAATCTATCCAATCTAATCTATCGAATCTAATCTATCCAATCTAGTCTCATCTAATCTAGTCTAATCTAATCTAGTCTAATCTAGTCTAATCTGATCTAATCTAATCTTATGCTATCTTATTTTATCTTGTCTATCAGTCTATCGATCTATCTATCTATCTATCTATTTATCGTTCTTTCTATCTATCTACCTATCTATCTATCTATCTACCTAACTAATCTATCTGTCTACCTAACTATCTATATATCTATATATGTATCTATCTATATATATAGATAATTATCTATTTATTTATCTATTTATCTATTCATCTATCGATCTATCTATCTTTCTATCTATCTATCTACCTCTATCTATCTATCTATCTATTTATCTATCTATCTATCTATCTATATGTCTATCTATCTGTCGATCTATCTTTCTATCCATCCATCCATCTATCCATCTATCCATCTATCCATCTATGTATCTATCTATCTATCTATATATCTATCTATCTACCTAACTAATCTATCTGTCTACCTAACTATCTATATATCTATATATGTATCTATCTATATATATATATATATAATTATCTATTTATTTATCTATTTATTTATTCATCTATCGATCTATCTATTTTTCTTTCTTTCTTTCTATCTATCTATCTATCTATCTCTATCTATCTATCTGTCTATCTATCTGTCGATCTATCTATCTATACATCCATCCATCTATCCATCTATCCATCTATCCGTCTTTCCATCTATCCATCTATCTATCTATGTATCTATCTATCTATCTATCCATCTATCTATCTATCTATCTATCCATAGTACGTCGTACTTGGCTATAAGTTTTGCATCAATACCTATAAATGCCATGTATAGGGCATGAACATCCCATTTACCAGCTAATAACATTATGTTCACCAAGGGGTACATGTTTTTTTCCACGCATCCCCAGAGTCAATCATTCATATGTGGAATATAATTAATTGCTTACATATAATAATATGGGCCTCTGAACTATGGAAATCCTCATCACCTTCCTACTTGTCAACTGCCGAGCCTCAATTTCAGGTCTTAGTATACTGGACAAAAGCCAGCCAGCATGGCAGGATCGCAACAGTTCCCATGGCTGTAAGGGACTGGCTGAGGGGCTGAGGCAGAAGAAAAGAAGTTTTGCTGTCAAAATGGTGGAGTTACATGTTCAAGGTTATTTCAAACATGTGTTTAGTACAATTCAGTACCATTCAGGGGTTGTGGGTTGGAACATGCTGAAACACCCACAAACATGATTGTTTCAGTCCTATCTCGATATGCCCACGTTTAGTTGTGGTCCCCTACCGGAAGGAAGTGGATGATGGTCAGTTGGAACCTACATATATGGGGATATCAGTTGGAAATTCATGTGACAAAATGTACATCCTATTAATATGATCTAATTGTAAGCAACAGATCAAATTATATATCAGTAATTAAGCAAATGAATTATCTCTACATAACTCATTGAACATTGACTAACTTGATCATTTGTTTGTTGCAAACCAGTTCTAGTAACGCCGTTCTTTTTTAAGTGATCAAGTGGAATTTTCGTGCCAACTCTCAGAGGTTTCACCCGCGACATCGAGCATTTTGGTCGCAGCCTTTCGTCGCCCCTGCGACGCCCCTGGAGCATCTTGACATACTTTGGCAGCCATGGAGGCAACCCTGGAATTGAACACAATATGGGTTTGATTGAAAATTGCCATTTATAGTGGATTTATCCATTAAACAGTGATTTTCCATAGCTATGTTGGTTTACCAGAGGGTATACCACCAAAATTCCTAGGGAAAATGATGATTAACCGTTGTGTATTTTTAGAGGTACCTACCATTTTTGACAAACCCATTATATTCAACCAAGCAAACAATATTATATTCAACCAAGAAAACAAATGGGTGTTTTTTTCAGATGGGGGACCCCAAAACCATCCAAGATATCCAAGTTGGTAATTTGGATATATTTGGATGGGGTCCTGAAATTTGGTGAAATGGGGGTCCTTCCGAACTTGTTCAGAAACACTCGTTGGTGACCAAAGTGCGTTTATCACCACACAATGACCAAATCATTGGTTGCCTCGTGCACGCCTTGTAGCTATAATTGCTGCTTAACCAATCACTTATATAACCAGTGGCTGCTCGGTGATTTCAAATGTGTGTTAGTTGTTCAACCATATTTAAAACCACGAACCATATATATATATATTTAATCAACATATATATATATATATATTTATATTTAATCCAATTGACCACGAACCAATGGTTCAAACAAATATACATATATATTGTGGTCAATTGTCATTGGTTACAATCATTATTCCCAATTCCAAATCACCAATTGTTTTCCAATCGCCGGTCATACAGGTGCAGCTAGGTCCACAGGGAACCACATGAGTCTGGCAAGCGTGGCAACAGAAATTCCAGCTATCAGATCTATATCATGGGTAGTTCACATAGCTACAATGTGAGGCCCCCCACTTATAAGTTGGTTTATAAGCCCCAGTAACTATAGTTATAAGTACCATAAACCATAGTTATTGGAGTTATAAACCAACTTATATAGCTATCTTGGGGGCCTCACATTGTGTGGAAAATAGCCCATAGAAACAGATGATTTCCCCGGCTATAAATCTCCATCACCACGGTGGATTTCTGGAGGGTACCAATTTATATCAATCCCCATGGTTGACCATTCACTACGATTCACCATGATTTGAAGCATCTATATCTGGCTGGTGGTTTGGAACATTTGTTATTTTTCCATAATATATGGGTTGTCATCCTTCCCATTGAATCATATTTTTCAAGATGGCTAAAAACCACCAACCAGCTAGCCATTTTGGTTAAGAATCACCAGTCATGTGGGTAAAACAATGTCATCTTTACCACCCATGACTGGGAATGGGATTTCCATACCACCTATAAAAATGGTGATGACTGGGGATGGTTTCTGGTATTGTTTTAACCACATTACTATATGACCATCATTGCTGGTTCCAAATGATCTTCACGGTCTTCCTTTCTGCGGGACAGCATCCCGGATGCACACTAAGTCACTAAGGCCCACCACGTGGTTGCGTTCTCAGTGGGATATAATGATCCCATCAAACGGTGGCAACATGGGGATATCAATGGTGAGACATGATAGGGGATATGATATTGATTTTTACTCTCCGGAAAGATCAATTATGGCAATGGAAAATCCACCATGAAACGATTTTAATCAAAGCTCCAGCAAAAAGGGGATGTTCACGGATTTTCCATTGCCACTGTTGATTACAAGAGGCTGGACATTTTCTCCTCCCTTGCACCGCACCTAGTGACCTAGTGCTGCGTAAGGCTACAATACGCCAATGAGTGAAGCTCTACCCACGTGAGCCGCCTCAGTGGGGACAGTTCGATGCTGTTCGATGCTGCAGCTTTCCGCTTTCCAATGTGGGGATGATATTCGAATTTATCATATAACATCATATAACTCCGAGAATCATGGGGAATAAACATCCATTAGCTATTTTAATGTACGTAGGGTACCAGGGTTTTGACTTCCAAAACCATGTGGCTCATGTGAATTGGATCCAAAGCAGCATGATTGGATATGATTGGTGCAAGTTAGGTCCAATTTTGACCAGTAGTTCTGGAAAACCACCCGGGATTTAGAAAGAAAATCCAACAATGCCCTGTGGTAATTTAACATAGCTATGGAAAATCACCATAAATCACCTATATATCACCTATAAATGGGTCATTTTCCTTAGCAGAGGATCAAGAAACCACCAACGTTCTTCACATTTAGCAAGCGTGAGGCCGCCAAAGGGGCGAACTCCCATGGTCCACAGTGGCTACGGTGCGGGGTCCTAGGGTCCCACGGGTAGCTCGATATGAGTGGGTCATATCGGTGGTTAATCGTAGCTTTATTGCAGATGGTTAATGGATTGGTTTAAGGGAAAATTTTAACCGGAAAGCCCCATATAAAAAATGGGAAAATCCTATGGTTTCCGGTTAAGATTTTCCCAAGAAAACCAATCCATTGATTATAAAATGTGACCCAGGAATACCGGGATAGCTGTCAATCAACCAGTACCTATAGGGTGGCTCATTTGACGATGGAACATCCTGATTTCAACGAGACGAGGATGTGCAGAACAAAATCCGAAAAAGTCTGCAAGTTGAGGATTTTAAAGGGAAACATGGGAAATTCATGGAAATTCAACCTTGAATGCCTTGAATGTAATTAATTCAATTTGGGTAAATTCCAACATGATAGCGGTCTGACCATGATGACATTTCCAAGGTGGGAAGTCACCACAGTTCATTGTTCTGTTTCTGAGTTTGGGAAATTTTGGGAAGTACTGTGCTGTAGTCTATTGTAATCTGTTCGTAGTCAAAATCCCATGAAATCTCCGTGTTGAAAGGGAAACTATAGGAAAGTCATCTACAAGTAAGGATTTGTCCAGGGACTGGAATTTCTTCGCCAGGCGCGTTTGACTACCAGAGGTGGAAAAAAAAACAGTTGCAGATGATTGTAGTTCCATTCTTAGGTTTATACATGTTTATACCAGAGTATAGATGGGTTCCATTTTCAGACACCACTGGCTATGGGGCTAGCATGGGCTAGCCCTGAAACGAATGCTGGTGTGGCCAACCGAATGCAGTATGAAGACATCGGACAGACCTTGAAATGACGCCATTACATACACCTATAGGAAGGATTAAAAAGGATGACCGGGTTTTGTCCAGAAATAGGGCACCCCAAACTCATTTTTTGTTTTGCGGGAACCCTTTATGGTATCCAAATTGTGTTGTCGGTGAACTCCACATGTTTGTCGGTGAAACGGTTAAATCTACGTATTCTCCATGCGTACAGTGCTTAAACCCAACATGTCTCTGCTGATATGTCTATTTTTAGCGAGCAAAGACCCACGTTGAACCCAAAACATCCCAAAACCTCATATTTTGGATGGTTTTGCTGATAGTTACATCAGTCACATCCGCATTGATGGTTGCTTCATTTTGCTTCAATCATAAGGTGATTTTTTCACATCCCTTGGGTTCGCATACGCCAAGTCCGTTGCGACCGTTGCAGGTTTGGTCACCGAGCCCATCACTGCAGCTGCAGACAATGTGGTGCTGGAGGCGGAGCAATTTTTGGAGGGCGGTTGGATCACAAAATGGGATTTGACCATCACATAGCATGACTGGTTGGTGGTGAATGGAACATTAAAACCATCAACAATAGGGACGTAATATGGGTTAATGGGACTTAATATATCTTAATGGGACTTAATAGATCTATATACTGGTTGGTGATTTGGAACATGATTTTTATTTTTCCATACTGGGAATAATAGTCCCAACTGACTCACATTTTTCAGAGGGGTAGGTATACCACCAGCCAGATGAAATGTGGGCCTGTGGGATTTAACATGACTTGTCAAAACATGATTTTATTTTTTTAAAAATAGAATAATAATACATGTTAGTCTCCAAGTATGGGATTTCACCATCGAACAATAGGGGTTTAGTTGCCCAAATGCGGGCAAGGTTGAAGGGAAGTTTGATGTCCTGGAGTACATAGAACATGGACATTTCAAAAAAAAAACACCACACAATTGGGAATACTTAGTTTTGAACACACCATATTTCATCTATTTCAGGATGATTGTGATGGAATCATATATATATATATACATATATATATATGTTGTATATAGTTATTATTTTGGCATATGGATGCCCTTTTTTTCCTACTGGCTGATTATTTTTTTAATAACATTAGAGGAATCCCTATTTATATCAACCAGCTTTTTATTACTGGAATCATGAGAGTCCAAGAGGAATCCCTATTTATCGAACAGTATACTGGAATAACGTTACGAGTTTTGAAGCCACCTGCTATCTCCCCCTGCTGCAGAACGCGCGCGGTGTGCCGCGATCGCTGGCTACTTCTCAAAGCTGGATGTGCCGCGATCGCTACAATCTGGTGGACATTTGTCAAAACCTCCCGTGCGGTGCATCCAGATGTGGGAAACCGGTGGGAACTGTGGCAACTGGTGGTTTTAAATCAGGGAGGCACAACTGATTTGACCGTCAAGAATAGCTGGTTGGTGGTTTGGAACATTTTTTATTTTCCATATATTGGGAATAATAATCCCATTTGACTAATATTTTTTAGAGGGGTTCAAACCACCAACCAGATAGGGTTTCACTACGCAAATATGGGAATTTTTGGAGTATGTTTTCTGCTGATGGGTTTCCAGCAGAGATGAGATGAGATTCCGCCAGCATAAAACGATGCGATGCCATAGATTAGTACGTATTTTACATATTAAAGAGACACCATGATACGTATGCATAGCTAGTAATAGCTAGTATATGAAGGGATTTACCGGTTTCATTATGTTTCAATGATTGCTACTGAAACGAATATAAATGGTTGAGTTAACACCATAATGTTTACCATGATTAACCATTCATTTACCATGTTTGATTGGTTTCATTATGGGGAATGTCAATTTCTAGCTGACTGAAGTGCTGATTCCCCATGACTCAAATTTATCGCTGGCTGTGGCTCCCGTGGCATTATCATAGCTGGTTGCAACTCAAGCATCAGCCATCAAAAATAGAGATGTTGAACTCATGAGTACCGGTTTGTCAACATGACTAATTAGTATAATCCCATATCATATGTACATTAATATATGTAAATCCCATATTCCTATTGATTAATGCTTAACATTAACTAATGGTTCATGTATAATGGCTACATGATGGGATTTCAATAGACATGTGGTCTGGTGGTTTCAACATTTAAAAATCCCGGGGGTTAAGGTTTCACCACTGAAGGTGTTTTTTGGTGAAGACATGTGGACATAAAAGGGGCTATGTAGCAACAAACAACTGATACTTTACATATGTATATACATATGTAATATAGTAGACAATTATAGATATACATACTGTACATATGTATAATATGTATATATATATATACATATGTGGGTCTGAACAATTAACATGGGTACCGGGTACCCTTCAAATGGCCATAGAACATGGAGCCCTTCAAGTCCCCAGCTGCCGCCTTAATTAAGGCCACGGCTGAAGCGGTGGTGAGGCGGCGCGCAGATCCTGTTCCGAACGGGTTTCCGGATGTTTTGTGTTGATATGGAGGTTTCCTAAAATGAAGGTACCCAACAATGGATGGTATTTTTATGGAAAACCCTATTGAAATGGATGATGTTGGGGTACCCCTATGACTTCGGAAACCTCCTAATATGGTTTTGTTCATTTACAAGAGGTGTCTTTATTTGGTTGGTGGTTTCAAACATTTTTTTATTTTCCATAATATATGGGATAATCCTTCCCATTAACTAATATTTTTCAAGATGGTTAAAGCCACAAACCAGTTATAGTTTCAAGATCATAAATAGGGAAAAACAACAACAGAAACAGGGCGGCCAGAACAACAAGTTGAGGGCCCCGGAAAGACGCTAGGACAACAGGACATTCACAACATCAAGGCGCCCGTTCAAGTACCTGTGTTTGTTTGTTTGTCCTTGATGGTTCCAAAATATCCAATAGAAACCACGGAGCAAACCTATATAACATATGATATACAGTATATATATATGATATATATATATATATATATATATTATCTACACATATATGTGCATATGTTCTTACAGATATACAAACATTCAAATATACAAGTGGCATACCCCAGTTCCCAGTGCTGGATCCTAACTTTAACGTCCCCTTCCGCATTTGGAGCGTCAGGTCATCTCAACTTTGAGGTCAGCGGGGCGATCAGAAGGGAAATCTAGCGGAGAAGCTGGCCGGATGGTCATGGCCACTGGCTAGACACTGCTGACTGGATAATGATGAATGAGTGGTGATTTAATGGTGAATCAATGGTTAATTAATGGTGATTTAATCGTGATTGATATGATTTTGAGCAAGCAAAATGGGTATGTTCATGGGATTGGTGATACCTTCTGGTAATGACTACGATAGCTATAGAAACCGGCCTTAAAATTATAGATGATTCACCTTGACCAGTGGAGATGTTCCATATGTTAAAGTGCCAGAGGCTATCTAAATATGGTTCAAATTGGAACAATTACTCTAAATGAATCAACAACTACATATGTGCTACGTCTATATAACTTACATATTTGCGTGTATTGTTTATGAAAAAATAACAATAATGAAACACTAAAGTTTTTACTAATCACTATCGGGATGATCATGTTTCGAGAACTATTTCCAAACTTACCTTTACAATAACACATGTATATATATATATATGTACGTGTATATATATATACATAATTGTATATTCATACAAAACGATATGAACCATTAATATCTCAAACATTACGTAAATATATCGCAGGGTTTCTTTGTCAATGAGCGCATGGATTTTCCTGCAAACCTCGGGAAGAATGTTATTCTTGGCATTCGGCACTCTTGGAAAAGGTCCGCAGGAAAAGGGCAGAGGGCTGGAACAAATGCTGCATGTGAAACTGACCAGAACAGAAAGTGGCACGATACAAGCAACACACATGGTTAGTAGGCATGGATTGAAATGGTTTCTATGCAATAATATGTAGTAATTAGATCCAAGATCCATCTATGAAATTCAGTAAGAAACTGTTTTTTTAGAAGCGGGCGATCCGTCGTTATCTTTTTTCGTTCGGCCACCAAAGTATTTTTTGTAGGCACACGCAAAATAGCTTGATTCAGCTACTTCAAATTGAGGCAACCTACCAGGACAGCTGTCACTTTCGAGTTTCAGATCCCTGCTGTTAGATAAATACCTGATAGCTGGCATTCTCGATCCACAGCTGTTTTTCAGCCTTATAGATTGTGGCAGGAAAATGCATGCACCATGTGAGACAGAGGAACATCCAGATTCACAACACTGTTGATTGATTTGTACATGCAATGCTTCATGCTTCAAACCATCAACAGGATTTCCAGACATGTTAACCTCGTGTTTGCACCAGGTTCCAGCCAGCTTTATTCCTATGTTAAACACAGTAACTGAAGTTCTCCTTAAGAGACCTACCAGATGAAGACCCAGAGCTCAGTTCCACTTTAGGCCCAGCATTCCTCAGTCATGGCCGCTCCGCCTGAGCCTTGGGATTCCTGTACCAAGCTTTGGTGGATGTGCGGCAGCCCGGGTGGAAAAATTCGAGGCTCATGGAGGTGAAATAATTGAAAGAAAGGATATAAAGTTGGCTAGTAATGATGGCTAGTAATAATTATAGCACTTATTGGGGATGATTTACTTGCGTTTACTACATTAGTTCCAACTATATAACCATTGATTTTGGGATGTACTTCGGAGATACCACTAGGAACTATCTGGGTGGGTTGTAGGCGCACATTCATGTTTTTCTGTTTGCTAAGTTTTTGGGAACTGCATCATATCCCACTATAGATGTTAAACTTGCGGAAAGAGATCAACCAATCACCAAGGGCTGGATGTAGAAAGGCCAGAATTCTGTGATCATCGATCTATCCCGAGATGCCCGGTCAACAAATCTGGCCTTTACAGGTCAAAAATTGGGTGGTCAAAATTTGGGTACCCCAATAATCAGATCGCGATGACATTAAAATTGACTACCCTCTGGTAATTTAACATAGCTATTGAAAATGGTGATTTATAGTGGATTTTCCCATTGAAAATGGTGATTTTCCATAGCTATGTTAGTTTACCAGAGGGTAACATTTGTGGCCCCCTGGGTTGTAAATTTTGATCCATACCCATATGCATGTTATATGCATGTGATTTTCCCTGCAGTCCACGAAAAAGAAAAACCTTCCATTGCTAGGTCAGATTGCAAGGGGTTTTAAGCCCATATTTCATGGATAGCGTCATGAACCTTGCTGATTTGGTATTTTGATCGGGGGAAATCTGGTAAACCCAATAGTAAACCATCCCCAATCTTACCATAAATGGGTAGTAAAGACTATCTCTAAATAGTAGGTTTGTGGCATGGGGTTACCAAGTTGATTATATAAGCCATATTATTCCATCTATATCCATAACCATCTCATGCTTACTGGTTAAATCGCCATTTTGATTGGTTTTACCCCAGGGATATCCCGAGATGGTACACCACTTAGAATGCCACCTTTGATATGGTTGACTCTACAGCTGTTTAAATCCCGTTTAATCCCGCCTGATGTTGATGGTATTACCCCTGTGTTCATCCCATTTTTTCCAGACAAGAGGCACCTCAATCCCCAGTGGATTCAGGTTGCTGGAGGCTGAGAAAGACTTGTCAACGGCCATCCAGAAGTGCGAGGACATCCGCAGGCCCCTGGCTCGTTGTTTGGGCTGGTTCCATCCCTATGACTGGGTTTTGGACTGTTTAGGAGCTAGAAATTAGAGTTGCTTGAAATGAACAACTGCTAGTTGGGTTTCTTTGGGGTTTATCATTGAGTTGTTTGTTGTTACCCTCTGGTTATTTAACATAGCCATGGAAAATTGCCCATTTATAGATGGTTTACCTATTAAAAATGGTGATTTTCCATGGCTATGTTAAATGACCAGATGGTATGTTTTTTTTGGGCCAACTTCAACCAATTTCAACCAACTTCAACCAACTTCAACGGCAAGTCTGCGAGACATCACCACTGGCAACAAAACCAGAGCTACCACTACCTCTACCTCTACCGACAAAGTCGACATCATCATCCACCACCACCACCACCATCATCATCATCATCATCATCAGCTTCATCACAATATTCATAATAATAATAAAATAATAATATAATTATAATGAATAATCATTCTTGCAATACTAATGATATTTCAGCATCATCATTTATAAGCGGCAATCTCTGCAAGTGTTGGACGAAGTAAATCAAATCCATTTCTCCTTTGGTCCCGGACTTTATGGATCATAATTATGTTACCTTCGATGATCACCATAGTAATCATAAGCATGCACAGTAATGTGGCAGTGTGTCAAAACCTTGTACCCCTGTAGTTCACATCAAAATAGCTGGGATTTATGGTTGTTCATCCCCCTAAAAATGGTATTAATAGGTATTGATCCATACCCATGTGGGTAAAACAATAATGAAGCATCCATTTGGGAATGGTTTATACCACCTATTTATGGTGATTTGGGGGATGGTTTATTATCGTTTTAGCCGCAGTAATCTAAATGCTAAACCATTATAGATAGTGTGAATATGTGTGAATCACTCTCAACAACATGACAATAGATACCATTGCCATCCATTGCCTAGTGACCATTATCACCATGACATGCTTAGTACAGCTTAGCGCCAATATGCAGTACTTCGTAATCAGTAACAACATCAATGCTGTTGTATTCTGAAAATTGGATAAAATTGGTTTAAAGGGAATGTTTCCACAAACCCCGCCCGTCTTTGGTGAAACTCTTGTTCCCTGACACCAAAGGCAATGACAAGTACTATATCTGGTTGGTGGTTTGGAACAGCCGTGGGCTCTACACCTACCAGCAGGTGCGGCCGTGCCCTGCTGATCGTAGAGCGTTTCGTTCACCGTGTTGTGCCATGGATCGTCATGGATCTTGCTGAAG
>Ga0126342_10016696_pt1 | contig 12768 bp, 14 predicted proteins | sample Cyp1metagenome_FD_92528 | JGI IMG/M metagenome (GOLD analysis project Ga0126342, IMG submission 92528) | Coral microbial communities from Lord Howe Island, Old Settlement Bay, Australia - Cyphastrea 1 metagenome | ecosystem: Host-associated > Invertebrates > Cnidaria > Coral ...
ATTTAGCAAGATATTCAAAAAGAAACAGTCAAACATTTCAGATTACAAGATTGAACAAAAACATTACAGCCTCCCACCTAACCTCCAACCTGTCCTGTCCTAGTTTCCCCATTTCCCCATTTTGTCCCACGTTTGGAGATCATAATCATTCAAAATCTATATGTATACATATAATGGATATATATATATATATAATTATATATATATAGTTATATGTATATAGAGTTATATATATATAATATTCAGCAGAATATCAGAATCAAAACACAGGATGCCAAAGTGGACGACATCACTTGGGCTTCTGACCCGAATGATTTCAGGATTGCTTGGAATGGCATTGGCCAGCTGTGTCCTGCAGAAGTCTTCTGTCTGCTACTCACATTGTGGGACCTTTGCTTTCGACCATGTCCTTGCGTTTTTTCGACGGCCACCTATGACAAGCTGAAATGTGGGGGTCAAAATTGCCATTGAAGAGCCGCCATTCAAACACAGTTCTCTGTGAAGATACTTCCGGCCTGGGTCTTGATCTCACATTCCAATGCAGCTCTGAGCTTTTCTAGCTCCAAGGCAATCCTTACCAGGCTCTCGCCCTGCAGTTTCTCGGCATCAAAGTCCATGGTCCATGGATGTCCATGGATGTCCATGGACCATCGAAGCCAAAAATGGCAGAAACCAACCTGTTTTTTCAATGTCTTCAAAGCATTCAAAGTACATTCATAGGTTTCATAGGGTGATTCTCTTGTGATACGTATCTTCGCCTTCTTGGCGAGCTCATGACCGGCCATCATCACCAAGTCAACAGCCTCAAACGTGAACATGGCATCCAATGGCATCGACAAGAGCGTGGAGCAGAGGGCCCAACAGACACCAAGGGTCCATCAGCTGCATCTCTGTCTCTGGCAGCCAGCTGCAGGCCATGTAGTTGAACCTCGGCTTCTAACATCTTCCAAATATCAGCTCGAGTCGCGTGGCGCGTTCCGCAATGACTATCATGTAGGACAGTTGCAATGACTCCAGTAGTGAATCAAGATGAATCAAGTAAGCTTGGAGGGTCACAGCAAGGAAGTGGCAGCAGGCGGGCCAGTCCTGCAAACCAACACCCACAACACACCCATCAATTGCAAAGGCGACATCAAAAAGTCGATCCTCAGCATCTCCAGCTCTTGCACGGGTGACGTCAAAACATGAGCCTGCCAGCACTTTCCCCTGCGGGTCATCTGCGACCCCTGCTTCTGCGCAAGTCCATCTAGTTCGCAATACTGTGCTCTTTGGGGCACAAACATGTTCTGCTGCAAACAGCCTGCCAAACTTTGCAAGAGAGATCGATGAAGTTTGAAGTTGTGCACACCTGACATTGCAATGCAAGTCCATAAAATTGGCATAAGGCAGGATTGTAGGGCCGCCACGAAGAGGGAAAAAAATGATGCGGACACAAAATCTGTTGTGCTTTCGTTGCGTTGTCATTGATGTCATTGCGAGTCCCGGCTCCCTTTGGCATTTGTCATCTTTCAAGCGCAAGCTATGCCCGCTGCTGGTTGATGACACCATCGCACAAAGATTTAGACTCCAGGCCTTTGCAAACGCTTGGAAGCAGCTCAGCGTCAAGAGCTTGAGACACAGAAACATCAGGATTGTCCTATAAAGTTCAAGCAATCCAAGCTATACCTTGACAGTAAGTCAAGCTTGGAACCTTGGATTTTCACAGACTATGTAACTATGCCGCAACTATGCCCTGAGGGGATTTCTAAGGCGTTGACGCAAACAAAGCCACTAGACAACACGAGTGAAGCGGCTGGAGGACTTGTGTTGTCCAGCTGTCCAGGCGGTCTCAAACGACTCCTCAGCTTTTGAAGATCTCCCATACCGACATACAAAACCCATGAAGACAACGAAGACATGCGTACATCTATAATAATTGCATAAATGATTCTATGATAGTGTACTGTACATATACAGTATATTTATACTATATTGTATGTCATGCATATCATATATTCAAACTGATAATATAATATATATATTATATATATAATGTTGTGGCAGGGCCTGATATTGGCCTAATGAGAATATGTCTAGCGACTTTTGACACCTCATCTTTGGATCTCCAGTGGCCCGGGCAAGGTGGCAGGCGTGAGCAAGAAATTCAAGGCAGGATGGCCACCGGCCTGACTGCCGGATTTCATGCGCAATCGTTTCGACGATTTGAGCGTCAGAGACAAATATATATGGGAAAAGTATTGAAAAGTCCATGTTTCTTTCTTATGACATAGTGGATGAACTGCATGTGCTTTGCTGCGCTGGTGAATTTGAACTGCCGGCACCAGAATACATAAAAATACATAAACCTCAGACTCCGGCAATCTCCTCTGAAAAGACGCAGCCCAAACTGCTGAGGAGGTGATGACGCCTGACATGAAACTCAATGAAGGATAGACTCGGATAGACGATGCGCAACGAGCTTAGAGATCTTAGAGATCTTAGAGGTTGAGTCCAAGACATTGCCAGCAACGAACGCCGTTGGATCGAGAAAAGCCTCCAGGTGAAGATGAAGACTGATGAAGACTGAGACGTTTGGCACGTTTGGCACGTTTGGCTCCGAAATTCTGGACTTCGGAAGCAAAGCCATGCTAAGCTCATCTCCTCTCGCAGTTTAGCCCAGAGCAGCCTGTTGTTTGACAGCACATTCCACAGAATCTTGATGGAAAACAGGAACTTTGCAATTTCATGCCAACGCAGATGTTGACCGAGCAAAAACTGACCTTTGAAAAGGAATGAAAAATCGATACGTATCAGGTGGCCTGGAATCTGGAGTGAGAGCTCACTCTCCACGTGTGGAGCGGGCCCACCTGATGTGACCGATGAAGCGGCAAATTACGAATCGGAGTTCTTGCAGGCACCAAAATGCCAAAATCAATGAATCACTGTGTCCAGTTGCAATATTACAGCAGCCTGTGCTCCACTGCAGAACCATCACCTTCAACAAGAAGCTTGAGCAGCTTTAGCTGAGAATTTGCAAACCGTACGAAATTGCATGAATTTGGTCGGGGCAAATCAGGTGCCTCCGCAGCAGCTTGCAAGAAGTGCATGCGGGCGGCCGCACCAGTGGCTGAACCTATATGACAATTATGACAATGTTCTCACTTTTTCACCAACCAAACAGCCAATGTCGATTCAGTCCTACGAAAGCAATGGCATTTTGAAGCTGACCAAAGCTAGTGGATGGGCCTTCAAACCTTGGAAGCTGCTTGGTGACTATAGCTGCATAGCAACCTTAGCAAAAGAGGTGGAGAAAGCATCCACATTCTTCAATCTTTTTTTTTGCAAAATGAGGTTTCAATACTGCCCGGGCCCTGCTTGATGGATGTTCTTGAGCGCATCACTGACGTCAGCAGCAAAGGTTTCGAAGTTGGGAAGGCTACCTTACCATGGCTCTTTTGCCACAGCATATCACTGCATCGAAAACTTCCCTGAAGTAAAATCTGAAACTGAGAGTTGCACAGCTCGCAAGGGGCCACAAAGAGTGGATTGCCTCCACCAAACCATTCCTTTTTGCTATTTTTCACCCTTTCCTGAAGCCAATTGTGTGGATATTATCCTGGCTTCCTTGCCTCCAGCACTAGAAAGAGCTGTTGTACACGCTTGGGACTTGCTTCCACTGTCTCCTGCTACGATCCAATTCAGGTACCAGTGGTACCAGCATTGAAATTGTCTTTCGACTGATATCATAAATGTTAACACCCTCAGTGGCCATGATCTTTGCTCCTCTGAAGGGTTCTTTGGCTCGGCCTTGAACTAGCATCGCAAAAACTGTACCATGAAGGAACAGAAGCGCAACTGCAACAAGAGGAACCGACGTCCTTCTACAGTCTAATCCACTTCTTGCGCCTCTGGAGAATGCTGCTTGCGACGAAGAACTTCCAAGGCCTTCGCTATGTAAATGACATCTGATGGTGCAAGACTTGCCATGGTTGAAGCTGGCTGGATGAAGCCAGCAATGATACTGTGATACCGTGATACAGATACACATGATACACACGACTGACACAGCTGACCTCTTGTGTCTCGTCTCCAAGCATTTCCCTCTGAATGAGCAAGGAAGCCAAGATGGATGCCTTGACCCCAACTTCGGCTTTGACCATCTTTACGTCATCTCATTGAATCAACTCCAAACACATCGTGCTGGCGACCCCACAGTAGAGGCTGCTGGTCTGTCCAACTGCACTCGGCCGAGAGCCATAGAGAGGACCAGCCTTGTTCGATAGATGTAATGAACGCAAGGACAACGGAGCTCTCAAAATGGAAACTAATTGTCTAGCCTTTGACTTCGCAAATTCTGATATACAAATTAAGACCGAGAAATCCGACTGTTCTAGCAGAAACTCAGAGGAATGTCGCAAGGGTGGTGCCAGACCACCCCATACCTGGCAGTCTAACCACTCAAAGATCTTTCTAACTTCAATTACTTGACATTTTGATACATTTTGTACATCTTCTCCAGGTCTTCAAGGCCATTTTGGCACCAAGGGCTGTCGGAAGTGAGGGCAGCACACTGATACTATCAGTCAAGGGAAGCAGCTTAGCTTTCAGTCGACTGGCCTCACAGCTCCCCGGAAGTGGTTGCATTTAGAGCCAAGAAACGTTAAAGTTAGAAGGTACCAGTAGAACTTAACAAGGAAAATAAGAAAAAAATGCAAAGCCCTGAAGAAAACGTTATTAATTAAGGAGATGGAGGAAATAAAACTCTCTGACACCGACATGTGGTTCCCATTGGTTCCCATTGGCTCCCAATAAGCAAAAGCGGCACAACATGCATTTTGAATGCGACAGACTCGTGCTTGAGATGCAGGCATCCGGATCCCACGCAGAGCCGCTAGATGCCAAATGGGTACGCAAGCGAGAGATCAAAGACTCGACACCTTTGTGGGGCTGATGGTTTCTTATTGTTTCTTGACACTTCTCGTCCAGTTGTACGACAACATGCAAAAGTGTCTGGAAAAGCAAAGGCAGGAGCTTGCCAACCAAGGCATCGAGGGCAACCCCTTTAGAAATCCGTAGATCTCCTGCAGCATGCACAAGGCCTGCAAAGCACGGGTCAAATTAAGCAAAACAATTCGTATCAAAATACGGAAGTATATAAGTTTCAAAACTCATGCAAGTGTCAAAACTGGGTCTGCACACGTCCCGATTAGAGAACCGATTGGAAATCTTTGAGCATGTTCATGGCCAGTGAGACAATACCATTGAGACCATACGGAATCGCCTTTGGCTCCAAGAAAGACCAAGCTTGGCGCTGCGCCTGCACAAAAGATTTGCTGCAACATCACCCAGCGAATATCTCGCCCCTCGCGTTACTAACAGGTCAATCCCCTGTTCCCGCCTGCGACCTCGAAGACTTGTCTATGCCAAGCACGGTTGCCTGTGTTTGGGAAACGACCCACTCCAATGATGAGAACTGACAACGAGCAGCGCTCGCCTCCAGCATTGACTGAAGGTGATCTACCAAACCTTGGAGACTTTGCTCTGAGTTGAACCCAGGTGAATCGGCTGTCAAAAATGCAAGTCTGCGAGTCCTGAGTCATAACATGCGATGGCGACTCAGCCCCTGACCCAGAGCGAAGCGAATGCGAAATAGGACCTCCAACTAGAGAAAATCTGAGGTGCAAGAGTTCACATGTCGCTTGGCTCAAGGTTCACACCTCGCTGGTGCCGGGTGCCGCCGCCCATGAAACTTCTTCAAGGCTTGCAACAAGACCTGCAAACAAACAACTGCCAGACCCAAGAATTCTGTGACTGAGCCCATTAAATCCAGAAGGCGCATTGGTTCTCCTCTCTATCTTGTAATTGTAATTCGAGTATGCAGTGCCGCTCCTGTGATGGAATCGGACATAAACCCATGTGGAACCAGCATTTTCTCCCTGGAACCACTTGCCTTGGCTAACTGCCAGCACCAGTGGCTGGAGCACTGTCAGGGCCGGATGCGGCAAGGAACCAAGAGGGATGCGACCTGACAGCCAGCTGCGACACCAAGGGCTTGACCCAGGGCAATTCTGTCCCCAACCTTCTTGAAAGCGCTCACTCAATGACCAAGCGCTTTCTCCAGTGGCATCCTTCAAGGCGACCATGAGCGATTATGAATGCTCTTATACTTTGTCAATGACAAGGCAAGTCTTGGAAAACCGACCGGAACTGGTGCCCGCAGTCCTTTTGCTGTGCAACTTGCGGTCCTTCTCGGAGCACATGGGCAGACAAGGCCTTCGAGGAAGATCAGGCCACGTTTCCGTCACAGCCGTCACACCCTCAGCTCCACTCTTCTGTTCTTCAAACGAGCCTTTGCACAGTGCAACAAAGAGAACAGGTGTTCGGCGTTAGCCTGCAGGGAACTATTGCGTCACAAAGGTTGACTTGTATGAATACTTGGTGGCATGATGTTAAGACACGGAAACAAACGTGTGATATTCCATGCATAAATTAAATCGAAATGTTCTATCGGTCCCTGAGTGCAAGAACATAGGACAAAAATGCAAGTGGCTGCAGGAAACTCGACAAAATGCAACTGAATCCAGAAATGTTACAGGCGTACCCGATGTTGTCCACAGGTTGCCAGAGCCCATGCCTTAATTGCACGTTCTTCTTGTCAGACTACCTATGTATATGACAGTGCCTATTGAACCACTGCTCATACAATGAAGCATCCAACATTGATTGGATTTTTCTTTGTAGCTTGCCAACAACCTCCTTTTGGAACGTTGCAGCTCCAGTGATTGGATTTTCTTGTAGCTTGGCTTGAAAATCTTTAATGAATCACTGCTAATCACTGCTAGCACAATTTATTTTGAAAATCTTTATCAGAAGTTTATCACAGCTCACAGCCACGCCCGTCACGCCCGTCCAGAAAGTCAGCGATCCACTCAGCTCTTGACGTCTCGCAAAGAACAGCTTTCACGAGACAGCGGCTGAGCTGCCATTTCTTTGCTCAGCCTGTGGAGAAGTGGAAGAATGACTTGCAAGTTAAGAGACCAGCACGAAAGGAAACAAAGTGAAACAAAGGGTTTCTGTAAGTTTCTGTCTCAAAGCTTAATGCTTTGTGATGTTTTGTGCAACCTCTTCTCTTCAAGTCGGTTTGTGCAACTTGAACAGTTCAAGGCGCGAATGAGAAAACGCCACAAGGCATCGACGCTTCTGCTGCTTTTGGAATGATATCCTCGGGTGTCTAGCCAAGTGCGCACCAAGGCATCTAGAGATTGATCCAATTGCTGGCAACTGCGGTTTGAACCTGCCAAGGTAGTCAGAACTGTTCGAATGTGCCTCCGAATATGTGCTTGCTTTAGCCAAGTCGCTGCAATCAATGGGTGGATCGGAAACTTGTGCAAGGCTGCCTGCGTTCTGCATGGCAAATGCATTTCAGTGGAGTCTCGTCCAACTCGAGAATGCCAGCAAACTGGAAATACTGTTTGGGTTCCCAGCAATGTCTAGACACTCTAAGGAAAAGGCCATATCGATCTTGTTGCTTTGACCTCACATCAAGTCTGCTCGGATCACCAGAAACATTGAGCCTTTCTGATAAGCAACATCCGCTTGGTACCACACTGAGTTTGGCCAAGGAGTCCAGCTGCTGCAGGGCTTCTGTCTCGTTGTTGGCCTGCGATGCATTCGAAAAACTCTCTGAAAGGACACGGATTCCGGATCCGCTTTCAAGCATGTGGAAGCATGTGGAAGCATGCGGAAGCATGTGGTCAAAAAAAAAAAAACATACCAAGAGTCAAGCAGGCACCCTCTCCAGGTACAGCATCGTCATGGTTCTATCCAGGCCAGCGCGAAGCGGTCCAAGCCTGCAAGACTACAAGTACCATATATATATATCATTATCATATATCCATATATCATATATCCATATATTACCATATATATATATATAAGGGCATGGATGTGTATCGATATGATTCGATATGTATGTGTCATGTTTCAATCGTATCCGCTGCATGGAGTTCCTGAGAACCAGACCTTCTCTGCACCTGAGGCTCACAAAAGCGAAGGCTTTAAAAAAAAGCACTTGCATTCTCAAATCCGATCGCAGCAAAGTGCAATGAATTGTCGCCAAAGGACTTGCACCTTTCTAATCTGACATTGGCACTTTGCATATCTCGCGCCTCAACAGCTAATTCTGCAGAACCTCGAGCTGCGCGTCCAGAAACCAGTGGTGCTTGGCTGAGCGCAGTCGCAAGCCTCAGGAAAGAAGTCCCAAGGGTAGTAGAGAACTGGGTGGATAGTTGGCTGGTTTCTTTCACTGGAGCTGATCACAAATGACTTTACATCCGGGCTCTTTCAAAGAAATCAGCTCAGAGACTTTTTCAGATATCCAAAACCCTTCAGAATGTGAGAATATGTGAGAATGCTGAAGTCCCAGCCATTTGAAGGCTTCTGATTGCTGCAGGCAGTTGGATGCAGAAGCCAAAGCCATGAGGAGCAATGCCTCAAAGTTTCATGACAGCAGAATAATTCACACCACGCAAGATGATACCAAATCTGCCATATTGATCCATATTGCTGCAAGTATCCATCATATATTCAGGATCCGGTAGATTCATGATCAATCAGGGGGTGTGCAACCCCTATCGTCTGGAGCTTCTTTTTGCGATCTGGGTAGGCATTCCACACACAGTTTCAGACCCTTTCGGCACACCCAATGCCCTGCTTAGAGAAGGACACTGTTTTCATCCGCGCAAGCTTCAGCACTGTAGACCTCAACTGCTTGGCATAGACTAAAGTCTTCTGAGCTTCTATTGTTTCTATTGTCCCATTCTCTCATTCAACGCAGGGCAGAGGTTGGTGTGATGCTTGTTTGGAGCATTTCAGCATTGAGACGCTCACCTGAACAAAGCTTGCCCGAAGCAACGCAGAAGGCGACGTGCCTGGAAAATCACCGGGTTCGAATCTTGTCAGCTGCATCAGGCTGTGCATGCGCTGCATGTGAGAAACGAAGAAGCCTTTGGGAGATTTTCTGACTGCTGTCGTGAAGAGGTCGTGCAGCTTGTGCAGCGCCTTCAGATCTGCACAGTCCAAAAGTCCAAAAGTTAGCCCAAAGCCGAGGATCGCAGAGCCACGAAGCGAACATTGAAACAAAGTTCTAGTCTGAGTCAGTATCGTTCAGACAACCTGGACATTGAATTCTAAGCTCCAAGCTCGGATGCTGAAGCCTGAGAATTGCGCCAATTGTTGGGCCTCAAATTGCCGCGTCGCGGGAATCATTAGTCTATTGCTTTGGGAATCCGACGAGGAAACTGCACAGCTCATCCGCGAGAACAAGCTTTTTCCAAATGCGCATGGTCCCATCCCATGTTGAGACGCTACCATGTGGCAATTTGGCCAGACTGAGTAGCAAAGTAGGGGGGGCAACGGCAGCGTACAGTAATCTTTTTTGAGTTGTGCAAATATGTTCGTCTGCCACAAAATCGCTCTGAGGCACTCCAAGTGGACAGCTACAACACGCAACTAGGTCTTCACAGGAATGACTGTGAGCTCATTGCTGACTTAGTTTCTTTCTACTATGCTACCAGCTGCCTTTGCTGGCCAAGATGTCTACTGACTATGTACATGAAGGAAGGCTGATCAATCCTCCTTCCCCAAGAGGTCGAATCGCCGACCACTGATCCATGGGATCATGGACCTTGGCGTTGCATCTGCAGATTCCTTGATATTCCCTTGATATTCCCTTGATGTTTGTTGTACCAGGTCCAGGTCTTCATAAACACAGTGGATTTGAGCTCTTGACGCTTGCCTCGCAAGGGAGATCTTCTGGGAGCCCTCCGAGTCCTGCACTGAGAGGCCTCAGTCTTCCCCGATAGTGGCAGTCCAGACCAACAAACTTTGACTTCTGAAATACTTGGAGATGGGTCAAAACCTATAAACATATTTAGGGAAATAACCATCCATTAACCAGCTATTTTAGGGTACCCTGAGTGTTTTCTGCACCAGGCCTGAAACTGAGAACAGAGTCGAGCGAAGTCGTCGTTTTCTGATGCCAGTGATGATCCCTTCTCCGAGGCCATGGATTTTTACTCGCCATCCAATTAAAACCTGCGGACGTTTTCTTGGATACTGGTGGTGTGGTACACTTATTTTCCCAAGGCAGAAACTCTGACGCAGCTCTGTCAAAAGAGCAAGCATACTAGGTTTGCAACAAGACTAGTGGATGAAAAATGCTAGACATGGGCTTCGCATGCAGTACGTGTCTTGGAAGAGGCTGGGTTGCAAGACATGACGCTGGCTTTGTCTCTATCATGTGTGAGATGCACCGTGCATCACATGTGTTGATTCGTGAGGCATTGCTTTAGCAGAATTTGTGTCACTACACAACCTGATGCTAGATCAGCTTCTTTTGCATGATGTTTAATTATTAAAGTTCAATGCATCACACTGCGTGTGACACTGCATTTACATCACTCAAATAAGAATGCCTCGCTGGACTACTTCCCACACAATACCATGGCACACAACAATTTCTACGAAATCAACTTGACTTGCGTATACACCACACTACACTAGACTACACTACACCAAACTACACTACACTCCACTACACTACACCGTGCGCTACCACCATGCCTTCAGAATTAGGTGCACATGAAGTACATTTTTTCACAGGTCCAAAAGTAAAGTCAGCTGATGTCAGCTGCTATCTTCAATGACTTCTTCCCTGAATTTATCCTTCAAGCTGTACCAACACCGTGCCTCTGGCTTCCAGGCGCACTCCAGCGTTACCCGTTGCCTCCAGTCTTCATCGAATGAACAAATGTATACAAATGTCCTATCAAAATTGGCAAAGAAAACTAAGAATGGATAAGAATGGTAAAAATATGTAAAAATCAGCACAAACGAAGCCGGGATGCAGGTCTGGATCAGTCTGCGTCTGCGGCTGACTTTGCACTTTCACAGAGATACCATCAGACGGACCATAGTCGCCACAGGGTCTGGAGATTGAGTTGCGGTTCAGCAACAAAACCCCATCTGCATGAGAGCCCAAATGTCTCAGTCTGAGGACAGCATCACCCAAATGCTCCGAAAGTGTAGCTTCGCTGTCTTCAACGTTCATCGAACGGAAGATGAGCTCATCCTTCCCTCGTAACAGCATCTGCCAGAGGGTGAGCTCACCACGGAAGGCCGTTCCAACGTTGAGGCACAAGAGTTGTTGGTCTTCACGTTGGAAGACCAAGGTCCCACAAGTGTCCAGGCTTAGCGAAATATTGGCCTCACCACACAGACCCGGTCCCACCACTAGTGTCCGTAGCATATCGCTGTGAACTCGTGATACCTCAGGCTTTGATGGCAGCACAAGGTACTGAAATCCTAATGCCAAACAAGCCAAAACATGCCAAAACAAGAAATCCTGGGCAAGCACCAATCATCTGCAGCTGTGAAACCATGCATAGATCTTGAGTGAAGGTCAGCACTAAACAGCAAGGTAGACCGACTTCATCTGTTTCTCCACCATCAAGCACATCTGCAGCAACCAAGCGAATGAAGAAGCCTGCCTGCCAACAATAGTCACTCATCGTGTTTGGCTTCCAGCTCTAGAAGACACAATCTGGTCGGTCTGTCGAATTCGTGATACAAATCATTGAAGAAATCTCTTCTTCAGTTCGATAAGAGATTAAAATGTATTGAACTTGTCATGTTCTTTGAGAAGTAGAAGTGCCTCCACTTTCGCATCATTCACATTGACCGTTGCTGTCATTGAGACCGGTCGTTGGCAGCGCCGCCCCGCCAGCAACTTCATCTCACTTAGCTCTGGCACCATTCGCATCTGCCAAGGAGCTGGAGCTCAGCTCTACAAATGACATCTGCAAAAACGGCTCACTGCCTTTCAAATTTCTCTAACTCTTCGGATCATCACGGAATATCACAGATCTAAATTTGCAGAAATCTGATGAAATATGCTGCCTCTGTCCCTCCCTTGATGACAATCCGGCACCTGTCGACAAATCTCGGATCCCTCGAAGTCTAGATCTCGGCATCCTGGCATCGACGGCATCGAGGTTAAGGCCACAATTTCTGTGGTGACCAAAGGCCAAAGGCCCAAAGGTATGGTCAGGGACGGTCAGGAGTCCTGTTCTGTACCCGTCTGGAACGACAGATGTACCAAAGATGTCAACTGCACCACCTACGTGGAGGTGGAGAAGAGCGTCCTTAGCGAAACCAGGCCTGAAATACTGAACTACCGTTCCATTTACGCTCATCTTCATGCTGTCAAGAAAGTATGCAAAGGGGACAAAGTTTCCCTGTTTTGGGGCTGTGAGTTTGCAAGTTCGATGGCCTTTGCAGAGTTTTCTGTTCTGAAGATTCTTCTGGTGTTGTACCTGTTCTAACTCCTTGTCCTTCACCGGACTTCTTGCTCATTCTTCAAGCGTCATATGAGTCATATGATGGATTCTACCCTGCATCTAGTTGGCGATCTAGATTGGATAGATATGTTCTCCGTGGTTCTACTAGCCAAGGTTTAATCTGCAAAAGAGGCGGGATGATTACTCCCAAACGTTGGCTTCATTTGCATCCACGGTCCCCTGTGTTCAAAATAATATAGCGCAAAGTCCCGGCTCAAGCACATGAACAGAATTGACACCAAACCACCCCATCCCAAGACATGGCGCAAGACCAGCAATCAAATCCGCCCACACCGCTTTGGCGGTGAAGGCGTGCTTATTGGGGGGCAAAACAGCAACACTAAATGCTCAATGACATTTGTTAATATAGCAGTCGCTATATCAGCTTTAG